>MDTB01160141.1_pt1 | contig 47950 bp, 54 predicted proteins | sample 811161 | NCBI WGS metagenome assembly MDTB01 (sample SAMN05326650, study PRJNA326480) | marine metagenome | isolation source: seawater | place: Mediterranean Sea | collected 2009 | reverse complement strand
AAGAAACCCATTTCTTCAAATAATGTTCCGCCTGTTGCTAAACCCCTTAAGTATTCCTCAGCCTGTCCAATTGTTTTTTTTAATTTAAAGGGAAATTTATCAGCAAGTTTTTTAAACATTTCTCTAAATCCTATGTAACTTTTTCCAGATAATAATTTTGCAAGGTAAGAGCTCATTGCACCAACAGGTGGTGCGATGGACATATCATTATCATTTAATATAACAATCAATCGAGAGTCCATTGACCCTGCATTATTCATTGCTTCGTACGCCATACCCGCACTCATTGCTCCATCGCCGATTACTGAAATTATATTATTTGTTTTTCCTTCAATATCTCTTGCAACGGACATTCCAAGGCCAGCCGAAATCGATGTTGAACTATGCGCAGCTCCAAAAGGATCATAATTACTCTCAGATCTTTTTGTAAAACCAGATAAACCTCCACCCTGTCTTAAAGTTCTTATTCTATCTTTTCTTCCTGTTAAAATTTTATGCGGGTAGGCTTGATGTCCTACATCCCAAATTAATCTATCTTTTGGAGTATCAAACATGTAATGCAGTGCTATTGTCAACTCAATAACTCCCAAACCTGCACCAAGATGTCCACCAGTTTCAGAAACAGCACTTATAAGCTCTTTTCTTAGTTCATCAGCAAGTTGTGGTAATTGCCTTCTATCTAATAACCTCAGATCACTCGGAAAGTTAAGTTTATCTAAAAGTTTGTTCATTTTAATGATCTCTTTTAAAAATATAATTTGCACACTCTACCAATGTCCGTGCAGAATCTCCATAAGAAACGAGATTTTCTTTAATTAAAGACTGTATGTCCTGAGCTATTTTTTTTGTTTGATGTTCCCCAATTGCTGACATTATCGTAGCTTTGCCTTTAATTTCATCTTGTTTCGTTGGCTTTCCAACTTTATCTGTGTCGCCATGTCTATCCAAAAGATCATCTGAAATTTGAAATAATAATCCTAAATTCATACCTACTTCTTTTAATTTTTCACGATCATCCTCTACTCCTGCTACAATGGCAGCTGACTCGCAACAGAATCCCATAAGCTCGCCAGTTTTTTTTAGCTGCATGTCAATAATTTCTTTTTTATTTTTTTTTTGTTTTTCAAATTTTAAATCTAAAAATTGCCCCCCCGCAATTCCTTTATGACCAGCACATATTGATAAAGCACCAATTAAATTCAATTTTCTTTCTTTATCGACATTAATTTCATCGCTTGATAAAATTTCGAAAGCTGTTGTTAGCAATGAATTACCTGCAAGTATTGCTGTCGACTCCCCGAATTTTTTATGGGTACTTTCTTTTCCTCTTCTAAAATCATCATTATCCATTGAAGGAAGGTCGTCATGAATTAACGAATAACTATGAACACATTCAATAGCTCCTGCTATAGGAATATATTTATATTCATCTATTTTATAAATATCGAAAGCGCACTTGGTTAAATATGTTCTAATTTTTTTACCACCGGAAAATAGGCCGTAAGACATTGCTTCAAATAAATCATTTTTTGTATTTTTCTTTGAAAAATATTTTTTCAAAAAACTATCAACTCTATCGGCAGATAACTTGATTTTTTCTGTGACTGAATTCATCTAAGACTACTTTTTTCGATCGAATGGTTTTTTCTTTACATTACCTTGTTTATCTATCGTTATCTCTTCAATCTTAGTATTGGCCTCTTTTAATTTTTCTTCACAATGTTTTTTCAATTTTATCCCTCGGGTATATTGCTTAATCGACTCCTCAAGTTCAATTGATCCATTTTCTAAACTGGATACTATTGTCTCAAGCTCTTGCATAGCTTCCTCAAAAGTAAGTTTTTCTATATCTAAATTGTCGTTTGTATCTTTCATTTCTAGATTTTTATTACATAACATAATAAATAATAAAAAATGAATTACTATTCAAATATTTGCAAGCCAACAGCAAAAAATCTTAATAAGTCTATTAAACTTCTAAAAGAGGGTCAGCTAATTGGTATACCAACGGAAACTGTCTATGGCTTGGGTTCAATAGCCTATAGCGACAAAGCTGTTAAAAAAATATATAAGTTAAAAAAAAGACCTGCAAGAAATCCGATTATTGTACATTTTAAGGATTTGAAATCGATCCAATCCGAGACGATGAGCAATAAATATCTTAAAAAATTATATAAAAAATTTTCTCCAGGTCCAATTACGTATGTTTTGAAATTAAAAAAAAATTCAAAGATATCTAAATTGCTTTTAAATAAAAATAAACATATTGCGTGTAGAGTTCCTAGAAATAAGATATTTTTAAAAATTTTAAAAAAACTTAATAAACCAATTGCTGCACCTAGCGCAAATATAAGCAATAAAGTTTCTCCAACGTCAGCACTTCACGTTCACGATGAATTTAAGAATAAAATAAATTTAATTATCGACGGTGGTTCTTCAAATGTTGGTATAGAATCTACCGTTATTGATTTAACTAGAAAACCAAAATTATTAAGACAAGGTTTTATAACACAAAAAAACATTAACACTTTACTTCAAATTAGAGTGAAAAAATCGAACACTATAAATACATCACCAGGACAAAGTTTGCTTCATTACAGTCCTGGAATACCGGTTTATTTAAATCAAAAAATCCCAAAAAAAAATGGGGCATTATTAGTTTTTGGAAAAAGTCGAATTAAAAGCAATGATTTATTTTATTTAAGTAAAAAGAGAAGTTTGACTGAAGCTTCTAAAAAACTTTACGAATTGTTGAGAAAAATTAAAAAAAATGGATATAAAAATATATCTGTGACACCAATACCTAATAAAGATATTGGAGTTGCTATTAATGATAGGTTAAAAAGATCAGCAAAATGAAAAATATTTTAGAGGTAACAAATCTTAAAAAAAAATTTGGTAATTTTACTGCTGTTAATAATGTTAATTTTTCCTTAAATGAAAAGAAAACAATCGGTCTGTTAGGTCCAAACGGCTGTGGGAAAACAACAACTATTGCTATGCTACTAGGTTTAATAACTCCTACTTCTGGTTCAATTAAGATTGATAATGAAGATTTAAATCCAAGAGATCACCAATTTCTGTCGAAAATGAATTTTGCATCACCCTATGTTGAATTGCCAAAAAAATTAACTGTAATGCAAAATTTAAAAGTTTATGCAATGATGTATGAGATTAAGGATCCATTAAAAAAGATTGAAGAACTGATTGAAAAATTGAAACTTCAAAATTTAATATTTAAAAAAACTGGAGAATTGTCCTCAGGACAAAGAAATAGAATTTCTTTAGCAAAATCATTAATCAATGATCCACAAATTCTTTTACTTGACGAGCCTACTGCTAGCTTAGATCCTGACACTGGAGATTTCATCAGGACTTTTATTGAGGATTATCAAAAAAATAATCCAATATCTATTTTGCTAGCATCTCACAATATGGATGAAGTTAAGCGTCTTTGTGATCATATATTAATGATGAAAGAAGGAAGTATTATAGATCAAGGAACTGCAGATCAATTAATCTCTAAACATGGAAGAAATAATTTAGAAGAGGTTTTTCTAAAACTAGCGAGGGGAAAAAATGAAAATTAAAAGAATTTTATCCTTAATGTTAAGACACTTTTATTTAATTAAAGGATCATTTCCTAGGATATTTGACCTAATCTATTGGCCTACAGTTCAAATAATTCTTTGGGGATTTGTCTCTAAATTTTTTACAATGTACAGTAGTTATTTTGGTAATGCTGTAGGTGTCATATTAACAGCTGCAATACTTTACGATTTTTTATTTAGATCCAGTATTAGTTACAACATGCTCTTCCTTGAAGAAATATGGAGCAGAAATTTAATTAATCTATTTGTATCACCATTAAGATCAAGTGAAGTAATTTGTGCTTTAACTTCAACAGCACTTCTTAGGACTTTGTTGGGTTTAGTTCCTGCCGTTTTCATTGCAATGCCGTTATTTAACATATCAATATTTGAACTAGGGTTTCCATTATATTTGTTACTTTTATCGTTGTATATGTTCGGTATCACTTTAGGTTTATTGGTTACTGCAGGACTTATAAGATTTGGACCTTCTTTTGAAAACGTAGCATGGGCAAGTTTATTTTTTATTGCTCCTTTAGGGTGTATTTATTACCCCGTAGATATTTTGCCAGAGTGGATTAAGCCATTAGCATTATCATTTCCTTTGGCTCATATATTTGAAGAAATGAGATCAATTCTAGTTAACAACACTGTAAATTTTAAAAATATCTTAATAGCGCTTGGATTAAATATTTTTTATATAGGTTTGGGAGTTGCAGTTTTTTATAAAGCTTTTAAAAGTGCGAAAAATAGAGGTACACTCGTAAATATAGGAGAATAATGGCGGGCCTATCAGGATTCGAACCCAAACTAAATGTTCCGAAGACACTTGTGCTATCCATTACACTATAGGCCCAAAAGTATTATACTTATTTAAATGAATACAAAACACAATTTTATTGTCAAAGAAAAAGATCACAAAAAGAGACTTGATTTGATCGTGGTGTCAAATTATTCAAATTATAGCCGAAGTAAAATTAATAAGATAATTAAATCATCTTTATTAACAGTGAATAATAAAGTCATTAACAATCCATCAAAAAAACTAATCTGTGGAGATAAAGTAAATTTCGAAAATATTATTAAAGATACTAAAATAAAACCTTCGAAAATTCTGATAAACATTGTTCACGAAGATAATGATTTGATAATAATTGATAAACCTGCGGGTATGGTTGTGCATCCAGGTGCAGGTAATTACAAAAATACTCTGGTGAATGGGTTACTTTATTATTACAAAAACAACTTATCACAAATCAGCGGCTCGGATAGACCAGGTATAGTCCATAGAATAGACAAAGATACTAGTGGATTAATAGTTATAGCTAAAAATGATAACACTCATAAATTTTTGGCCAGGCAGTTCGAAAAACATACAATTGCAAGAAGCTATTTAGTATTTGTTTACGGTATTATTAAACCACTAAAAGGAAATATAAATACACTTATTGGAAGAAGTAAAATAAATAGACAAAAAATGACAGCCAATATCCAAAAAGGTAAAAATGCTATAACTAACTACGAGACGATTTCTATCTATCAAGGTAAAAAAATTCCAGATATTAGTTTGTTAAAATGTGTACTCGAAACAGGCAGAACTCACCAAATTAGAGTTCATTTAAATTACAAAAAAAATTATATCATTGGTGATCAAACATATGGCAAGAAAATCAAAAAATTCAATGAGGTAGATAAATCTCTTGTAAATTATTTGAAAGAATTTAAGAGGCAAGCTTTACATGCGAGCACCATTGGTTTTATTCATCCAAAAAATAATGAATTTGTGAATTTCACTTCTAAACTACCTAAAGATTTATTAAAATTACAAAAAATGCTTGAAAAATTAAGAAATTAGCTACTTGTTATTTATTAATTAGAAACTAAATATTCATTATGTCAAAAAAATTAACAAAATCAAACTTACCAATTTTAACTCCTGATGGAAGTTTTGAAGCATATTTATCAAAAATTAGAAAATTTCCGATGCTTGATGCAGCAGAAGAATATATTTTGGCAAAAAACTGGAGGGAAAAAGGTGACAAGGATTCTGCTCATAAATTAGTTACAAGTCATTTAAGGTTAGTTGCTAAAGTTGCGATGGGCTATCGTGGTTACGGTTTACCAGTAAATGAATTGGTATCTGAAGGGAATATTGGACTGATGAAAGCAGTTAAAAAATTTGATCCAGAAAAAGGGTTTAGACTTGCAACATATGCGATGTGGTGGATTAAAGCATCGATACAAGAGTACATTTTAAGATCATGGAGTTTAGTAAAAATTGGTACAACAGCTGCTCAAAAAAAATTATTTTTTAATTTAAGAAAAATAAAATCCCAAATAGTTAAAGCAGATCAATCCGATTTACTTCCTGAACAAATTACAGAAATTGCAGATAGACTTGATGTCAAAGAAGACGAAGTAAAAAGTATGGAACAAAGATTATCTGGCCATGAAAAATCTTTAAATGCTCCAATTAAGAATGACAGTAATGAAGGAGAGTGGCAAGACTGGATAGTCGATGAAAGTGCTGACCAAGAATTACAAATTTCTCATAAACAAGAGTTGGATAAAAGACACACATTATTAAATAAAGCTTTGAATATTTTAGAAGATAGGGAAAAATCTATCTTATATGATAGAAGACTTATTGATGAACCTAAAACTTTAGAAGAGTTAAGTATTAAACACAAGGTTAGTAGAGAAAGAATAAGGCAAATTGAAAACAAAGCTTTTGAAAAAATACAAAAAGAAATGTTAGATATGGCAAAAAAAGAGAAATTAATTACGGCTAACTAATGGATAGATTATTTAAAAATAAAAAATTAATTTTAATTATAATTGGTATAGTTTTAATAGAACTTTCAGGTCACGGTATATTTGCTACAATTGTAAGGTTGTTTAGTAGCTAAAAAGGTTTTATCAAATATTCCAATGACCGGAGCGCTTTTCAGCATTTTCAAAAGGGTTCTCGATTAATATAGTATCATCTCTTTCAGGACTCGTTGAAATACTGCAAATTTTTGCACCAATAAAATCCTCAAGTTCAGTCACGTATACTTTTGCCTTGTCTGGGAGTGAGTCAAAATTTCTAACTCCCTTTGTAGATGATTTCCAACCTTCATAATTTTTATAAATAGGTTTAACTTTTAGTTGATCTTCAACTGCTGCAGGAAGATAATCAATGTTTTCCCCCTCTAATTCATAACCAATACAAACTTTGATTTCATCAAGTTCATCAAGAACATCCAGTTTGGTCAAAGCTATACCATTAATACCTGACATCTTGATTGTTTGTCTTACTAATACGCCGTCAAACCATCCACATCTTCTCTCTCGACTAGTTACTGTTCCAAACTCCTTACCTCTTGTTCCCAGCATCTTACCAATTTTATCTGTAAGCTCTGTTGGAAAAGGTCCTTCTCCTACTCTAGTTGTATAAGCTTTAGTAATGCCCAGCACGTAGTTAATAGTATCTGGACCACATCCACTTCCAATAGCAGCTGCGCCTGCAACCGTATTCGATGAAGTTACATATGGATAGGTACCATGATCAACATCTAATAAAATTCCTTGAGCACCCTCAAATAATATTTTTGCTTTCTTATCTTTATACTCTGAAATTTTTTTCCATACAGGTCTTGCAAATCTTAAAATTTTTGGTGCAATTTCCAATAATTGTTTTTTTAACTCAGTTTTTTTATAAATCTTTTTACCTAAACCTTTTCTAATAGCATTATGGTGTTGTAATACATTTTCTAATCTACTATCTAAGTTAGTTTCAGATCTTAGATCCATTACTCTAATAGATCTTCTACCAGCTTTGTCTTCGTATGCAGGTCCAATTCCTCTTCTTGTAGTTCCAATTTTACCTTTGCCAGCAGCATCCTCCCTAATTTCATCCATCTCTTTATGAAAAGGCATTATTAATGTTGCTGCCTCTGATAAAATTAAATTACTTTCATCAACTCTCACACCTTGTTTGCCTATTTGTTTTATCTCATCTAGGAGGGCCCAAGGATCCACTACTACACCATTTCCTATTATTGAAACCTTGTTTGGCCTAACAATTCCTGATGGTAATAGTTTAAGTTTATAAGTTTTGCCATCAATCACCAATGTGTGACCAGCATTATGTCCTCCTTGAAATCTTACTACAACATCTGCTTGATCAGATAACCAGTCGACAATTTTTCCTTTTCCTTCATCACCCCATTGCGATCCGACAACTACAATATTTTTCATTATTTAAATTTATTTTCCAATGTGAATGAATTTAAGTGATTGACAGGTCCGTGACCTTTACCATAATTTATTCTGCTTTTTAATGATTGATTAACATATTTAATTGCTAGCTCACATGATTTATTAATGGGTTTTCCACAAGATAAAAAAGTGGCAACTGCGCTTGACAAAGTACAACCTGTACCATGAGTATTGTTTGTATTGATTTTTTTGTTCGAAAAAACTTTATATCCTTTGTTATTAAAAAATAAATCTCTTAAAATTTTTGAATTTAAATGCCCCCCTTTTAAAAGTATATTTTTTGCTCCTAAATTCAAAAGTCTTGTTGATGCCATTATCATATCTTCGGTATTATTAATTTTAATATTTGTAAGAACCTCGGCTTCTGGAATGTTTGGTGTAATTATCAAAGATTTTTTTATAATTTTTTTTAAATCTTTAATTGCAGATTTGCCAATTAATCTTGCACCACCTTTTGCTATCATAACTGGATCTAGCACCACTTTTTTTATTTTTATTTTAGATAAGCATTTCTCAACAATATTTATGACCTCGGAAGAGTGTAACATTCCAATTTTAATTGCGTCTGGTTTTATGTCTTTACAAGTTACCATAATTTGTTTCTCTAGGCTTTTTAAAGGTATGCTGTGAATATCGTAAACACCCTTTGTATTTTGAGCAGTTATAGCAGTAATTGCAGTCATGGCATAAGATCCAAGTGCTGTCACAGTTTTTATATCTGCTTGTATACCCGCTCCTCCTGACGAATCTGAGCCAGCTATAATTAATATTTTTGATTTGGGTTTCAAACTACTTGATCGCCTTCGTTAACAATCTTAAACATTTTTGCATTAGATTTTTATTGAGAGTTTCTACCATGATTCTGACTTTTGGTTCTGTGCCTGAAGGTCTTACTAAAACTCTACCTTTATTTTTAATCATTCTATTTGCATTTGTAATAGCTTTTTTTACGCTGTTCTTATTAATCACGCCTTTATCTTTTACAGTAATGTTAACAAGTTTTTGAGGGATTGGTTTAAATACTCTTAAAACTTTACTGGCTTTATAACCTTTTCGTAAAGAGAATAAGACCTCGAGAGCAACTAACAATCCGTCCCCAGTTGTAGCAAATTTACCAAGTATAATATGACCTGATTGTTCTCCACCTAAATTAAATTTATTTTTGTGCATCGTTTCCTTAACATACCGATCCCCAACATTTGATCTTAAAAACTTAATATTTTCTGTTTTAAAAAAATTATTTAATCCATAGTTTGACATCAATGTTCCAATTACACCGCCTTTTAAAATTTTTTTTCTTTTCCATCGCTGTCCTAACATTGCAATTATTTGGTCTCCATCTATCATTTTTCCATCTTCATCACACATGATGACTCTGTCGCCATCACCATCTAATGATATACCAATATTAGCTTTATATTTTTTTACCGCTGATTGAATTTTTGCTGGGTGAGTTGATCCGCAATTTAAGTTAATATTTAATCCATTTGGTTTTGCAGCCATAACAAAAACTTTGGCACCTAGCGATTTAAAGAGTTTTGGACCCGCTTTGTACCCAGCTCCGTTCGCACAATCTAAAACAATTTTCATGCCTTTTAATGAAAAGTTTTTAGGAAAATTGCTTTTTAGAATTTTTAGATATTGTTCATTTCCATCCTCTAGTCTTTTTACTCGCCCTAATTCTGTAGGTTTTGTTAAGTGTATTGAAGTCTTAGAGTCTATAATTTTTTCAATTTTTTTTTCAATACTATCTGATAATTTCATCCCGTCTGGTCCAAATAATTTAAGTCCATTATCATAAAACGGATTATGAGATGCAGTAATCATAATGCCTAAATTAGCTTTCATTTTTTTTGTAAGCATTGCGAGTCCGTTAGTAGGAAGCGGACCAAAAGTAATTACTTGCATACCTGCAGAGGCAAGACCAGACACAATTGCTGGCTCCAATGTATAACCCGATAATCTTGTGTCTTTTGCAATGATTGCAAGTTGTTTAATTTTTTTTTGATTTTTAAAATATGTACCAGCTGCTAAACCAAATTTAAAAAATTTTTCTCCATCTATATTACCAACATTAACAGTGCCTCTAATTCCATCGGTACCAAAATATTTTTTTGTCATATATTGATTAAAGATTTATTAATGCTTAAAGCTTCTTTTGTTGCGGCTATATCATGAACTCGAAAAAATTGTACACCTTGATTGGCTCCTGTTAATACAGAAGCTATAGTTCCACCAATTCTATCTTTTGTTACTTTTGTTTTCATAACTTTTGCGATAAAACTTTTTCGAGATGAACCCAGCATAAGCGGACATCCTAGTGCATGAAATATTCCAATATTACTCATTAATTTTAAATTATGGTTTAGATTTTTTCCAAAGCCAATACCTGGATCTATTATAATTTTGTCTTTTTTAAGACCTTGTTTTACTAGTAGATTTATTTTTTTTTCTAAAAAATCATAAATATCTAACACAACATTTTTATATTTTGGACTTTTTTGCATAGTTTGTGGCGTACCTTTCGAGTGATTTAAAATTACATTAGGCTTAAATTTTAGGATAACGTTTATTGAATTTTTATCAAATTCAAGTGCAGAGACATCATTAATTATCTTTGCTCCATTCTTAATTGAGTCAATCATAATCTCTGCCTTCCTTGTATCAGCAGAGACTTTAAATTTTTTTAGATTTTTTATGACGTTTAAAATTCTTTTCTTTTCCTCTTCAATCGATACAAACTCAGCTCCGGGCCTAGTTGACTCACCACCTATATCGATAATATCCGCACCATCATTTAACAATTTTTTTGCATGCTTAATTGCTGAATTTTGCTTATAGTATTGCCCGCCATCTGAAAAACTGTCAGGAGTTATGTTTAATATACCGCATAATTTTGGCTTACTTAAACTTAATCCAAGATAGGATTTTCTTTTTGTAACTAAGTTACTAATTAATTTTTTGAAATTATTACTCTTTAAATTTTTAAATTTATTTAGGTTATTGATTTTAATTGTTTGTTTTTTGATTTTTTTGCCTCTTAAAATTACCTCAACTGCTGAAAATGAAATATCTTCCCTTCCACATAATTTTTTTGCTATTTTTAATTTAACTAAATGTTTAGCATCAGAGCCGTAAGAAAATTCCAACGGTCTCACGTAAACTTTGACCATTTGAAGTTTAGTTTTGTAATTTAGGCTTTAATCCAATAGAACCTAACGCGCTTTCTTGTTTAGGACTTTTGTCATTATCTATTTTTTGATTTCTACTTGGATAGATATCTCTTAAAATTAAATCTCTAATCTCGTCACCTGAAAGTGTTTCATACTCTAATAAAGCTTTAGCAAGCTTATGTAAATCACCAGCCTTTTTATTTAAGATGTCTTTTGCAGTGTTATAACCTTTTTCAACGATTTTTTTTACTTCAGAGTCAATTTTCTTAGCTGTTTCTTCTGAAACGTTTTGTTGTCTTGCAACCGACCTTCCAAGAAATACTTCTTCCTCGTTTTCCTGGTAAGCTAAAAAACCCAGTTCATCACTCATTCCAAACCTAGTGACCATGTTCTTAGCCATTTTTGTAACCATCTCTATATCCGAAGATGCGCCTGATGTTATCTTGTCATAACCAAAAATCATCTCTTCAGCTATTCTTCCTCCGCTTCCAACAGCAATATCTGCAAACATCTTCTCTCTGGTGATTGAAAGTTGATCTCTTTCTGGCAATCTCATTACCATACCAAGAGCTCTTCCTCTTGGAATTATTGTTGCTTTATGGATTGGATCCGATGCTGGCTGATTTAAAGATACGATAGCATGTCCACTTTCGTGATATGCTGTAAGTTTTCTCTCGTCTTCTGTCATAACCATAGATCTTCTTTCTGCTCCCATCATAACTTTATCTTTGGCATCTTCTAAATCTACCATAGTTACAATTCGTTTATTTTTTCTCGCAGCTAGAAGTGCGGCTTCATTAACTATATTAGCTAAATCTGCACCAGAAAATCCTGGAGTGCCTCTTGCAACTGTTCTTGGATTTACATCTGGACCATATGATATTTTTTTTAAGTGAACTTTAAGAATAGCTTCTCTTCCAATAATATCTGGATTTGGAACCACAACTTGTCTATCGAATCTACCAGGTCTTAATAAAGCAGGATCTAATACATCTGGTCTGTTAGTTGCTGCAATTAAAATTACTCCTTCATTAGTTTCAAAACCATCCATCTCTACAAGTAGCTGGTTAAGTGTTTGTTCTCTCTCATCGTTACCACCACCAAGCCCGGCACCTCTACTTCTACCAACGGCATCAATCTCATCAATAAAAATAATACATGGTGCACTTTTTTTACCTTGTTCAAACATGTCTCTAACTCTTGACGCACCAACACCCACGAACATCTCAACGAAGTCTGAACCTGATATCGTGAAGAAGGGAACATTTGCTTCTCCTGCAACTGCTCTTGCAATTAATGTTTTACCTGTACCTGGGGGGCCAACTAATAATGCGCCTTTTGGAATTTTGCCACCTAATTTTTGGTACCTTCTAGGATCTTTTAAAAATTCTACAACTTCTTCTAATTCTTCTTTTGCTTCTTCAACACCAGCAACATCTCTAAATGTTACTCTTCCTTGTGCTTCGGTTAACAGTTTTGCTTTTGACTTTCCAAACCCCATTGCGCCACCTTTTCCACCCTGCATCTGGCGCATAAAAAATATCCAAACCCCAATTAACAACAACATCGGGAACCATGACAATAAGATTCCTAAAAAGGAAGGCATCTTATCTTCGGAAGGACCTGCAGATATTGCAACGCCTTTGTCTGCTAACCTTTCGACTAAGTTTGGATAATTTGGTGAATAAGTTTTAAATTTTGCTCCATTTGAAAAAGTTCCCTCTATTTGATTTCCTTTAATATCAACTGAGGTAATGTTTCCTTTTTCAACTTCTGTTATGAATGTTGAAAAGGGTAAATCTTTAGTTGCAGTTGTTCTATTTGGATTTTGAAATAGGTTAAAAAGTCCCAGGACTAACAGAACGATAATTCCCCACATCATCAAATTTTTCATTTTCATATCCTATAAAATAAGTATTTATTTAAAATCTACAAGCACCTAATTGGCACATTTAAACCCTGTTTTCTCTTAAAACAATGACATTTTTATGTCCATTAGCGAAAATATAACCGCCCAATGTCATTTTTGAAATTCTCTTTCCATTACAAAGATTAATTAACCGATTTATGCTTTTGGAACGTGGGGGAAAATCTTTCTTAGATAATTTCAAAAATAGGTTTGAAAGAACCCTAAATTTAATCTCGTATGGCTCAATAGTAAATAATTTTTTATTAATAGTCATTTTTCTTCCATTTTTAAGTAAATATTTTTTCTCTGCGACCTTAGTAAAGTGCTCGATTGCTGATTTAGCTGAAGCCAAGTTGGAAAGAGTTGAGTTTATTCTATCCTGATTTAAACCTTCCTTCTCTAATTGATTTTTTAGCTTTCTAATTCTTGATCTTAAATATAGGTCTTTACTATTAGAAGGATCCTTTATAATGAAATCAAAATTTTTTGATGCAATTTTTGATAAATCTTTTTTTTTAAAGTCTAGTAAAGGCCTAATAAATTCAATAGATTTATACTTTTTAATAACTTCGATTGGTGCTAAACCAAATAATCCGCTTCCTCTACTTAATCTCATATAAAAGTTTTCAATTAAATCATCATTTTGATGACCGATTAATAAATACTTAATTTTGTTCTTTTTGCAGAAATTTATCATTAACTCGTATCTCATTTGCCTTGCTGTAGCGTGTAGGTTTGATTTAATTTTGCTTTTAATTTTTAGAATTTTAGTTTTAATTTGGAAATTTTTTAGTTCATTTGAAACTGTTGTTATCTCCTTCAAACTATTTTTTCTTAAGTTGTGGTCAATTAATAGTGCAATTAACTTAATCTTATATTTTATAGAAAAAACTTTAGATAAAGCTGACAAGGCCAAGCTATCTGGACCGCCGGATACAGCCAAGGCTAATTTTTTTTGTTTAGCTATTTTAGATAATTTTTTTTCAAATTTATTGTATAAATGAAATTCTTTCGCAGATAATTTAACCAGTTTTTTGGCACTTAAATTTCTTTTTTTCATACTTTGCTTTTTGGATTACAGATTTGCTAGCATTAGGGTACTGTTGTTGAATTCCATTTAACATTGTGCAACCTTGATCTTTTTCACCTAATTCTGAGAGAGTAATTCCTAGCTTAAGTAAATTTTGTGGCCCTTTTGAGCTTTTAGGATACTTTTGGTATCCATCTAAATATGCTGCAGCAGCATCATGATATAATTGTCTAATATAAAAAGTTTCTGCATACCAATACTGTGCACTACCTGCTAATTTATGTTTAGGATTTTTTTCTACAAATTCTTTAAGTGCTAATTCTGCTTTTTCATAGTCGCCGACTTTAATAAAACTAGTCGCAAATCCATATTGTTTTTCTGGAGTACCTTTTGGCAATAAATTAGTAGACTTTACTTTTTCAGTTTGAACAACTCCAGCTGGACTTACAGATTTCGTTTTTTGGTCACTCTTCATGACAACGGTTCCTAAGCTTGATGGCTTGTCAGTACCTGGAAGCCTTTTTTTCTTATCTTTATTTTTCTTAGCAATTTTTTTAGGATCTCCTGACTCTAAGTCAGAAAGTCTTAGTTCATTATCTACTTGAATTTTTTCTAATCGCTCAGTTAATTGATCCATTTTAAAAAGAGCATCTTCATTTGAGGCTGTTAATTTTTGAATTTGTTCTTCTAGTTCTGTAATTTTAACTAATTGCCTTGTTAAAGCTCCCTCAAGTGATCCTGACGTTCCAGATGATCCTTTTCCTTTGAAGCTTTGACTATAAACTGCCTTTTCTAAAACTTTTATGTCTTTTTTAATTTGTTTTAATTCGTCCAAAACTTTGTTCAATTTTTCATCAGCGAAAGCATTAGTAGTTACTGCGGTGATTAGAATATAAAAAAATAATTTTTTCATTAAATTTAGTATATTTTAAATGTTGGCAAAAAAAAGACCCTGTTTAAAACAGGGTCTTTTTTTAATAAATAATTATAATTATTTAGATTTAACAGTTACTGATCGTCTGTTTTGAGACCAAGCTAATCTTGAAGACTCTGGATTTACAGGTCTTTCTTTACCGTAGCTTATGACAGTAATTTTGCTACTAGCTACTCCTTGACTCATTAAATAATCTTTAACTGCGTTAGCTCTTCTTTCACCTAATGCAAGGTTGTACTCTCTTGTACCCCTTTCATCAGCATGACCTTCTATAACAACACTGATGCCGCTGCTCTTAATGTATGCAGCTTGCTTATTCAATGTACCTTTAGCACCTGAGTGTAAGCTAGATCTGTTAGTTGCGAAAAAAACTCTATCTGGAACACCAGAAGCTAGAAACTTAACAGTATCCGAACCAGTGTAATAATCTTTTCCAGGCTTTCTAGAACTTGTTGCACAAGCTGTTAGAAGGAAACCTAAAAAAACTACTAAGATTAGATTTTTTATATTTTTTAAAGACATCTTTAACCTCATTTACGATTTTCCTCACTTCTACATAATTGCGGTCTTTTATCAAGGGAAAATATACACAATTATTAATTAAATTTTTATGAATTTAGCTTCATTTTGATAGTAAACTAGACCATGAAGGGTCAGATGCATCAGATGGAGTTTTAAGCTTCACCTCATTATAACCTGTAATATCAATTGACCATAATTTAGAGCTTGCTCCAACACCCTTTTTTCTAGCTGCAGTTTCACGATAAAATATTAATACTCTACCATTTGGAGACCATGAAGGTGCTTCTTGATAAAAGTTTTCTGTTAATAATCTCTCTCCAGAGCCGTCGGTTCTCATAACACCAATATAAAACTTACCTTTAAAAATTTTTGTGAATGCTATCAAGTCTCCACGAGGTGACCAAACAGGTGTTCCATACAATCCTTTTCCTCGAGAAATTCTTTTAACTTTTCTTCCATCGCTCCTCATTACATAAAGCTGTTGGAAACCACTTCTGTCAGAATTAAATACAACAAATCTTTCATCAGGTGAATAAGAAGGTGAAGTATCAATAGAAGGGTGAGATGTTAATTGTTCAACTACCCTGCTTTTTAAATCCATAGTGTAAATATCTGAATTACCATCTTTTGCAAAACTCATTATTACTTTATTACCATTAGGTGAAAAACGAGGAGCGAATGTCATACCCGGAAAATCGCCTACAATTTCCTGAACACCAGTTTCAATATTTAACAAATATACTCTTGGTAAATTTTTAAAGTAAGACATGTAAGTTACAAGTTGAGAATTTGGATTAAATCTTGGGGTAAGAACTAATTCGTTACCTAAAGTTAGAAATTTATTGTTTGCTCCATCTTGATCCATAATGGCAAGTTTTTTTATTCTTCTGTCCTTTGGTCCGCTCTCAGCAACATAAATAATTCTTGTATCAAAGTACCCCTCTTCACCCGTCATTCGTTGATAAATTTTATCAGAAATTATATGACCAATTCTTCTCCAAGATTTAGGCGTCGCAAATAAAGCCAAACCTTCAATTTCTTTTGCGGAAACTACATCCCACAATCTAAACTCAACTCTAAGTCTACCCTTTTCATCAATTTTTATTTTTCCTGAAATCATTATTTGCGCTTTGATTAAAGACCAATCTTCAAAACGAGGTTTAAGGTGCGATAATTTCGGTTTTTGAATATGAGATTTTTTATCTAGAATATAGAATAATCCCGATCTCTTTAAATTATTTTTAATAACTTTTGGTAGGTTGCTTTCAAGATTAAGTTTTTTAATACCTTCAGAAAATTTCTCAGGATTATCAATATAAAAGTCTGACACTGCTGCTGGCAAAGGTTCTAAATTACCTCTAGTAATATCAATTTTAACTGCTGCATTAAGGTTTGTTTTTAAAAATACAATTAGTAATATAAAAAATATTTTTTTCATTTTATCCTTTTAACATTTCTTTTGCGTCAAAATTAAGTTGTAAATCTTTCCACTTATTATACCCAGTTGTTGGCATTTTTAAGGGATCACATAGTTTAACTGCACGTAATGCACTTTCAGCCAATACCCTATAAAAGCCCTGACCTGGCTTGTTCATCCTTGCATGATCTAAAATCTCAGAACTCATAATCGACCCATCCGGTTTTAACTGTAGTTTAATTCTTACAGTTAAATCCTCATCATATGGAAGACCCAAAGGGATATTCCAACATTTAAAGATTTGAGCTTTAATAGCATCTTCTTGGGTAATAGTTAATCCCTTATCTAAACTTACTGTATTATCTTGAGATTGGGTAATATCTAAACTTTTCTTAGCTTGAATATCAGCTTTCTCTTCTTTAGATTTGTCAATTAAAGCTGCTATTTTATTAGGATCAAATAACTCTTTTTTTTCAAATTCTGAAGACTGCCTAATTTTTTCCTTAACTTCCTCTGGATTTTGTTTTTTCTTTTTTTCTTCAACCTGTTTTTTTATATTATCTGGCAAAGGAACAGCATCTAATTTTTCTTTAGGTATTATTTTGGGTGGTGCTTGTTTTGTAACAAGTCTTTCTTTCTCTTTTTCCTTAATTTTTTCAATAATCTCCTTTGCTTTTGGTGCAAAAGGCAATTGGGTTTTGTCAGAAATTTGTATCAAATCTATAGCTATAATTGGAGGCACATCTATTGGTTTTTTAACCACGAATGGCATAGTAATCATAGTAAATAGAATAATAAAAAAATGAAATAAAAGTGATAGCGAAAAACTTTTATACATAAATTATCTTTTGGTTTGAGATATTAGTGCAACTTTTGTAAATCCTGATCCCGCTAGATTACCCATAACTTCCATAACCCTACCGTAATTAATGTTTTTGTCTCCTCTAACATAAATTCTAGTGTCCGTTCTGTTTTTAGAAATTGCAAGTAATTTTGCAACAAGCTCGTTAAATGCAACTTTAGTATCTTGTACAAAAACCTCTCCCTTTGAATTAATTGAAACCGTTAAAGGCTCTCTATCATCTGGCAAAGAATCTGCTTCACTTTCGGGTAAATTTACTGGTACTCCTACCGTTAACATTGGTGCAGTAACCATGAAAACAATTAAAAGAACTAGCATTACATCAACAAAGGGAGTGACATTTATCTCGCTCATCACATTTCTAGAACGTCTTTCAGATTTTTGTAAATTAATTGCCATTATTAAATTATTGTTAAGAAGCTACGTGAAAAGTTTTCTAATTTTAAAGTATAAAGTCTTGAGCTATTAGAGTATCGATTGTACGCAACAACTGCGGGGATTGCTGCTAAAAGTCCTAAAGCAGTTGCAAATAAAGCTTCAGCAATTCCAGGTGCAACGATTGCTAAACTTGTATTTCTCGAGATTGCTATTGATTGAAAAGAATTCATTATACCCCACACGGTTCCAAATAATCCTACGAAGGGTGCAACCGAACCTATGGTAGCAAGTATTGTTAAATTTTTTTCATAACCTTCAATTTCTTTATCTATAGCCACATCCATCATCCGTTTTACGATTTCATTAGACTCCTTTGCGCTTCTATTTTTATGCTCATTTAATGTATCCATGCCAACTCTGAAAATTTTCGTCATTGGATCTTGATCTTTCTCGCTTGTTTTTTTATAAATTTCCTGTGCAGAATTAGAGTCCCAGAATTTTTTTTCAAAGTTATTACTTGTTAAATTTATTTTTTTAAAAATCTTATGTTTCTCAAATATTAAAGCCCAAGAGTATATTGAGGAGACTATTAAAATTATAATAACAGATTTGACGATTAAATCCGCTCTCATAAATAATGTTATTATTGAAAAATCCGTTGTAGCTATAGCAGCTGCGCCTGTAGTAACTTGATCCATTAAACCTACCTAAAATTAAATAATGTCATTAATTTGGCAATCTATTACCCTAATTTTCTAAGAAATACTATTTTTAAACTTATTGTATAGTTCATCAGGCATTTTTTTTGGTAAACCATTGTTATCGATAGTCACTAGGTCTATTTTTCCGTCAACTAAAACATCCTCTGATCTCAGAATTTTTTGCTCCATGGTGATTCTGACTGGTGATATTTTTATTATTTTTGTAAAAACATTCAGATTATCCTCAAACTTGGCAGGTTTTTTAAACTCGACATTGCATGATTTCACTACAATTCTAATTTCATATTTTGAAAATATATCTTTATGATTTAAACCACATGAATAAATTAATTCTGTTCTAGCTCTTTCAAAATATTTTAAATAATTTGCATAATATACAATACCTTCGGCATCCGTATCTTCATAATATACTTTTAAACTAAAGTTAGCCATGATAACCTCCATTATTGAAGTGGTCTAAAAAATATTTTCCTATTAAAATTGCATCTGCTTTATTCGCATCTTTTTTCCTTGAGATTTCATTAGAAAATTTTGGGAATAATTCTATCGCTTTTGTTCTGCTTGCGTCCTTTTCAGATCCAATTAAATTAAAATGTTTCTTCCATTTTGCTGGGCTAACAAAATATATGGGTATCTCAAGAGTAGAGAATATACCTTTGATCACACCAAACGATTGGCCAAAATTAAACATGCTGGTTACGCCTTGACCTGGCATCGCGCTAACTCTCTCAATAATGACACTAATATCCTCCTTTTGGTCCTCCATTGTTTGTTTTACAATTTTTGACAATTGAGCAGCATTAATTTGTTTCTTATTTTTTTTTCCATCCGTCATAGTTGGTACATCAAATATTTTGGACAGTTTTCTGTCTACATAGATACTACAAGCACCATTTACCCCGGGATCTATAGCAAAAAGTATCAAGTTAAATTTCCATCATTAATTTTTTATTTATTTTAGCGTTAGAATATACGTGTTGAACATCATCATCATCTTCAAGTTGATTATTAAAATTGTCTACAATTGTAAATGTTTCTTTATTTTCAATATTAACATAATTTTTAGCCTTCCAAATTAAGTCGGAAAATTCTAATTCTTTAATTTTGCTCTCAACTACTTCGCGTACTTTGTTATAATTTTCAATCGTTGTAGTAATTTCGTAACAATCTTCTATATTTTCAATATTTTCTGCTCCTGTATCGGCTATTAAATTAAATATTTCTTCTTCTGAAAAATAAGTCTTTTTAACTTTGATCAAACCACATCTGTCGAATTGATAAGAGACTGAGCCTTCCGATCCTAATGATCCAGAATTTTTTTCGAAAATCGACCTCACATTTGAAACCGTCCTATTTTTATTATCTGTGAGAGCTTCAACAATAAATGCTACTCCTTCAGGACCAAAACCCTCATACTGAACTTTGTCAAATGATTGTCCACCTTGAGCCTGTGATTTTTTTATTGCTCTTTCAATATTATCTTTAGGCATGTTTGCACTTCTTGCTGCTTGCACAGCCGATCTAAGTCTAGGATTCATTGAAGGATCAGGCAAACCCATTTTTGCAGAAACGGTTATTTCTCTACTTAACTTAGAAAACAATTTTGATCTTATTTTGTCTGCTTTCCCTTTTTTGTGTTTAATACCTGCCCAGTGTGAATGTCCAGCCATAATTAACTTTTATGATTTAAGTTTCCGCCAGTTAATATTGGATAAATATTTTTTGCAAGTCCAGTATCATTATTACCTTCAACAATTATTCCGGAAATAGTTGGTGCTTCCATAGCCGGGACTAAACGATCTGTTTTTTTTTTAAAAAATCTTAAGATAGCATTTTCTTTTTTCATTCCAATTACAGAGTTATAATCACCACACATTCCTGCATCAGTTTGAAAAGCTGTACCCTTGTCCAAAATTCTATAATCTAAAGTCGGTGTATGCGTATGGGTTCCAACGACAAGGGTGGCCTTACCGTCCAATAAATGACCCATTGCTTGTTTCTCACTTGTTAACTCTGCATGAAAATCAATTAATAGAAAGTCGACATGTGCTTTTAGTTTAATTTCAGATATTTTTTTCTCTATTATTTCAAAGACATTATTACATTTTTTCATATGAATATTTCCCATGATATTCATAACTCCAACTTTTGTATTTTTTTTACTATATATTTCAAAACCACGTCCAGGGGTTCCATCTTCAAAGTTGAATGGCCTCAAAAGCCTTTTTTCATTAATTATATAATTAAGAATTTCTTTTTGATCCCAAATATGATTTCCCGATGTAATTACATCAACTCCACATTTGAACAATTCATCACATATTGATGGGGTAATACCATAACCACCTGCAGAATTTTCTCCATTGGCAATAACAAAATCAATTTTGTGGTCTGATATAATTTTCGGTAACTTTTCAATTACTGCAATTCTTCCTGCTCTACCAACAATATCTCCCAAAAATAAAAAATTCATTATTAAATTAATTCTCCTTCTGTTAATATGTAATCTAATTTTTTATCATATTTATTAGTCGGCACACATTTAGTTTTTTGAAAACTAAAACTTAAACCAATTGACAAAATATTTTTTTTATACTGATAAAGATATTTATCATAATAGCCACCACCATATACAAGCCTGTTTTTATTGTTGTCAAATGCAAGTAGTGGAACAATTAATATATCAGGCTCTAAACTAACATGATTAGAATGAGGTTCTGGAATTCCAAATTTACCTAAATATAACGGCTGTGTTCTGTCCCATTTTCTAAATATCATTTTGCCATTATTTTTTTTTAGACTTGGTAACATTATATTACAATTAAGATATGTATTTGCTATTGCTGAAAATATATTTATCTCACATTTAATAGGATAGTAAATACCCATTCTTTTTTTTTTTGTTTTTTTTATAATCTCTCTGATGTTCGAAAGCATAAAATCAATTTGTTTTTTATTAAGATCAAAATAATTTTTTTTTCTTAAAGAAAAATATTTTTCGCGTAATAAGGATTTCATCAATTAAGAAGCTTTTGTTATAAAAGCATTAATTGAGTCATTTACTTTATTGATAATTTCTGTATAATTTTTTTCGTTATTTTCAATTGAAGCTTTTAACTCATTTAAATCATTATCCAGTTTTCGAACTTCTAGATCACGGTTTTCTTTATACGTTATAGATAAATCTTTTATTTCCTTAAATTTTTTTTCAAGTTCATTGTTATGATCCTTTAATTTTTTCAAAGTAGATTTTACAGTTAATAATTCATCCATGATTTGAATTGTCGTTATTAAAAGTAGCTTTGCTTCACCTAAATTACCAAGATCGGACTTTAATTTATTAAATTTTTCATTCAGTTGATTTGTTAATTTTTCTAGATCCTCCTCTTGCCCATCCTCACAAGCCAAAAGGTAGTCTCTACCATTAAATTTAATGTTTACGTTTACCATTCGTCTTTTTCAAATAAATTTTCTGTTTCTTGGTTAAGTTCATCTAATTTCTCAGACACTTTTTTTTGCTTATTTTCACTTTCTAAAACTTTATATCTGGACACCTCTAATTCTTCCTCCATAATAGCAATGTCTTTTTTTAATTTATTATTTTCATCCTCTATTTCGACAATCTTATCTTTTAAATCTTCATTGGAGGAAGCTGAAAGATTTTTACCTTGAAGTTCAGAGAGTTGATTAATTAAGGATTTGTTTTCATCTTCAAGTGTGGATAACTTTTCCATAAGCTGTTTTTTTTCATTTTCTAGATCTCCTTTGACGCTTTCTAAATCAACAATTTTCTTTTTAGAATTAGCAACTAAATCAGTAAACAAATCTAGTTTTGAGAGAGTTTGTAATAATTCAAGCTCTTTTGTTTTAATATTATCCATACTATATAAATTTTAGTATTTATATTTATACAGCAAAGTAATATTAATTTCGACAACGAAAGTCGAAAAGATTTAATGTCAAAAGTAAAACATTCTGAACTAGCAAACGCGATAAGATTTTTATCCATTGATGCCGTACAACAGGCTAATTCAGGGCACCCGGGTATGCCTATGGGTATGGCAGATATTTGCACTGTTCTTTTTAAAAACTTTTTAAGATTTGATCCAAACAACCCAGGGTGGATTAATAGAGATAGATTTATTATATCAAATGGTCATGGTTCAATGTTGTTATACTCACTTTTATATTTGACCGGCTATAAAAGTATTAAATTAGAAGATATTAAAAATTTTAGACAATTAAATTCAATTTGCGCAGGACACCCAGAATATGAAAAAAACTCTGGCATTGAAACGACAACTGGTCCGCTTGGACAAGGAATTGCTAATTCAGTTGGCTTTGCAATAGCTGAGGAAATTTTAAAAAGCAACTTTGGTAAATCTAAAATAAATCATAAAACATACGTTACTGTTGGCGATGGATGTCTCATGGAGGGTATTAGCCATGAAGCCTTAAGTCTTGCTGGACACCTTAAGTTAAAAAATCTAATTCTCTTATTTGATAATAATTCTATTTCAATTGATGGACCAACTAATCTCACAGTTTCTGATAACTTTAGAAAAAGATTTGAAAGTTATAATTGGGACTATATTGAAATAAATGGTCATAATGAAAAAGAGATTTTTAAAGCGTTGAAAAAAGCACAAAAAGCAAAAAGACCCACGGCTATATCTTGCAAAACAATTATTGGTTTCGGATCGCCAAATAAAGCTAAAACTTCTGATTCTCATGGCAGTCCTCTTGGAGAAGACGAGGTAAGTCTTGTTCGAAAAAAACTTAAATGGCCTTATAAACCTTTTGAAATACCTGAGCATATACTTTTAGAATGGAGAAGAATAGGTACAAGATTTAAAAAAGAGTCACAAAAAAACAATTTAGTAAAAGACATTAAAAAATATAATTATGATTTAAATGAAATAATATTAAAGGCTAAAAACGATATTTTTAAAAATAATGAAGCAATGGCAACACGTAAATCATCTGAAAAAATATTATCACGCTTGGTGGAAAAGAATAAATTTTTAATTGGTGGTTCAGCAGATTTATCAGGATCAAACAATACTAAAATTAAATCTCATAAAATTATTAAGGCAAATAATTTTAAAGGAAATTATATACACTACGGAGTAAGAGAACACGCTATGTGTGCAGTTATGAATGGTATAGCACTACACAGCAATCTCAAACCATATGGCGGTACTTTTTTGATTTTTAGTGATTATTGTAAGCCTGCAATAAGATTAGCTGCGTTAATGAAAATTGGCGTAATATTTGTTTTAAGCCATGACTCCATAGGTTTAGGAGAAGATGGTCCAACGCATCAACCGGTTGAACAATTATCAGGTCTTCGATCTATTCCAAATCTAAATGTATTTAGACCTGCGGACACAATTGAAGTCGCAGAATGTTGGCAGATAGCATTGCAAAATAATCAAACACCGAGTGTAATTGCCCTTACAAGACAAAAAGTTAGTCCAATTAGAAAACAATTTACTGAGCAGAATTATTGTGAAAGTGGTGCTTATGAAATTATGAGAACAGGAAATGACATTAAATGCACAATCCTGGCTTCAGGATCCGAGGTGGGCTTGGCAATCGAAGTAGGACATAAATTAGCCACAAGAAATATATATTCAAAAATAATATCTGTGCCTTGCTTAGATATTTTTGAAAAAAATTCTGAAGAAATAAAATCTAAAATTTTAGACGAAACAAGTATAATTTTTTCAATTGAAGCTGCCAAAACAGATAGCTGGGGCAAATACGTCGGAAAAAAAGGAAAATCATTTGGGGTTGATGATTTTGGTAAAAGTGCTCCATATAAAGAAATATTCAATGATTTTAATTTAAAAGCAGATGAAATATCTAATTCAATTAGTGGGGTAATAAATGATTAAAGTAGCCATAAATGGTTTTGGAAGAATTGGTAGAATGGTATTAAGATCCATTTACGAAAATAAATTTAACAAAAAAATAAAAGTAGTTGCAATTAATAATAAGGCATCTGCTGATATAAGTGCATTTCTATTGCAGAAAGATTCAATCCACGGTGACTTTAAATTAAAAGTAAAAAATAATAGAGATACACTATTCATAAATAAAGATAAAATTGCTTTATCGAGTAAGTTGGAGCCTAAAGAATGTCCATGGAAAAAACATAAAATTGATATTGTTTTTGAATGTTCTGGAAAGTTTAATACAAAATCACAAGCTAGCGGACACATAAAGGCAGGTGCAAAAAAAGTAATTGTCTCCGCACCATGTAAAAATGCAGATAAAACAGTAATCTTTGGAATTAATCACAAAAAAATTACTAAAAAAGATAAAGTTGTTTCAGTAGCATCTTGCACCACAAATTGTTTAGCTCCAGTAGTTTTCGTTCTAAATGAGAATTTTGGTATTGAAAAAGGTTATATGACAACTGTTCATGCTTATACCAGTGATCAAAGACTATTAGATAATTCTCACAAAGATCTAAGAAGGGCTAGAAGTGCTCCTAATTCTATCGTCCCAACTTCAACGGGAGCTGCAAAATCATTAAGAATGATAATTCCAGAAATTGGAAATAAGATTGAAGGCATATCTTTAAGAGTACCAGTACCGAACGTATCTTTGGTTCAATTAAATTTTTTAACAAAGAAAATAATCACTGAAAAAATAGTAAATAACTCATTTATTAAATCAAGCAATGTAAACTTTAAAAATATTATGGGCGTAGAAGCAATGCCATTAGTATCGTCAGATTTTAATCATGATACAAGGTCGTCCATTATAGATCTCGGTCTTACAAAAGTTTTGGGTGGCAGATACGGAACTGTTTTTTCTTGGTATGACAATGAATGGGGATTTGCTAATAGGATGAATGATTTAGCAATTTTTATGAAAAAGACCTTAAAATGAGTCAATACAAAGTTCTTGATAAGAATTCCACAAAAAATAAAATTATTTTACTACGTGTAGATTTTAATGTGCCTATAGATAACAAAAAAATCCAAGACATCACTCGAATAAATAAAATGAGAGAAATTATACATAGTCACATTAATAATAATAATAAAGTCGTCCTGTGCTCACATTTAGGAAGGCCAAAAAAAAATAAGAAAGATAGCTTATCGTTTCTTCCTATAAAAAGTGAAATTGAGAAAGCACTTAATAGTGAAATAGATTTCAAAGATGTTGAAAAAATAGAAAAATCAAAAATAAAAAAATCAAAAAAAAAAATATTTTTACTTGAAAATATAAGATTTTATCCTGGAGAGGAAACAAACAACGACGAATTTTCAGAAAAATTAGCAAGCATTGCTGATGTTTACATAAATGAAGCTTTCTCATGTTCACATAGATCTCACGCTTCAATAAATGGTGTGACTAAATATATTGACTCCTATGCAGGTGAGACTGTTATTCAGGAAATTAATGCATTAAATAAAATTATTACTCAAACTCAAAAGCCCGTAGCATGCTTAATTGGTGGATCAAAAATCTCAACAAAAATTGATTTAATCATCAATTTACTTCCTAAAATGGACTACATGATAATTGGCGGGGCTATGGCTAATAATTTTTTTAAATATGATAACGTAAATATTGGTAAATCATACTTTGAGCAGGTAAATATAAGTATTGTAAAAAGTATTCACCAAGTTGCTAATCGATGTGGATGTAAAATTATTTTGCCAACTGATGTGATTGTATCTCAAAATCAAATTACTAAAGGGACATTAAAAAAATTAAATGAAATAAATAATGATGATTGTATTTTTGATATTGGCAATGAAACAATTAAAATAATAGACGAAACATTGAGTAAATGTAAAACTGTTTTGTGGAACGGTCCTTTTGGATTATTTGAGAATGATAATTTTTCAAATGGTACAGAAAAAATTGCAAAATCAGTGGCAAATTATACAAAAAAAAATAATTTGATTTCAGTTGCAGGCGGTGGAGATACATTTACCGCAATAAAAAAATCAAATTTAATAAGTGATTTTAGTTATATATCAACCGCAGGTGGTGCATTTTTAGAATGGCTTGAGGGTAAAGTTTTACCAGGCTTAAAGGTACTTGAAAAATAATTTTGTGCTAGAATAATCAAAATGGATATTAAAAAAATTGCAAATCAAATGGTCGCTAAAGGAAAAGGTATTCTGGCTGCTGATGAAAGTACGGGAACTATGACAAAACGTTTAGAATCCGTAAATGTTGAGTCAACTTCAGAAAATAGGCTCAATTTTAGAAATACATTGTTCTCCTCTCCTAAAATTTCAGATTATGTAAGTGGGGTCATTTTGTTTGATGAGACCATCAGACAAAAGGTAAATGGAAAATCCATTTCAGAAATATTAAACGAAAGAAATATTTTGCCAGGAATAAAAGTAGATAAGGGTGCTAAAAAACTAGCCCTTTCAAAAGATGAAACAATTACAGAAGGTTTAGATGGTCTAAGAGAGAGGTTAAAAGAATATTATGAATTGGGTGCAAGATTTGCGAAATGGAGAGCTGTCTATAAAATTTCCGAAAAGGATAATTTGCCAAGTAAAGAAACTATTAAAGCAAATTCTCATGCACTTGGAAGATATTCTGCTTTAGTACAAGAAGCTAATATGGTGCCAATAGTTGAGCCAGAACTTTTAATGGATGGCGAACACAACATAAATGTATGCAATGATGTCACTTCGATGATACTGGAAGAAACTTTTTACCAGTTAGCAAATAATAATGTGGACGTGGAGGGCATTGTTTTAAAACCAAACATGATTTTAAATGGCAGTTCAAGTAATAAAAAAAATAATCCAAGCGAAGTTGCAAAACTTACTTTAAATTGTCTTAAAAAAAATGTTCCCTCAGGAGTACCAGGAATAGCTTTTTTATCTGGAGGACAATCTGAATTTGAAGCCACGATGAACCTCAATGAAATAAATAAAGTTAATGACTCAAAATTTGCTTTTACATTTTCATATGGAAGAGCTTTGCAACAAAGCGCACTTAGAACCTGGGCAAAAGATTTAAAAGAAACTAAAGGAGTGCAAAATGCTTTTGAAGAAAGGGCAAAAATGAACAGCCTAGCAGCCCAAGGCAAGTGGAATAAAGAGCTTGAAAAAGCTGCTTAAAATTGAATAAAATATATTTAATTACCCCAAACAAACTTAATAAAAAATTTTATTATTATCTACCCAAAGTTTTAAGTACAAAAAAAATTAAATTTTTGCAAGTCAGAAGTAAAAAATTATCAAAAATAAAATTATTAAATCATATAAAAAAAATAATTCCAATCGTAAAAAAGTATAAAACAAAATTAATAATTAACGATTATCCTGAATTTGCAAGTACATTCAATTGCGGTTTTCATCTCGGTCAAAAGGACCTAAAAAATAAATTAAATAAACAATATTTAGCTAAAAAGAAATTTTTTGGTATCACCTGTCATAATTCTATTGCCCTTGGGAGAAAAGCTATGCGATATAAACCTGATTATCTCGCTTTTGGAGCTTTTTTCAAAACTAAAACAAAAAATGTAAAATTTGCTGCAAATCCTACTTTGATAAAAAAAGCTAAAAAAATATTTAAAATTCCAATTGTTGGGATTGGTGGTATCAACTCAAATAATTATAAAATTCTTTTGAAAAACGGAGTAAATTATATTGCTGTTTCAGGGTTTATATGGCGCAACAAAAATATATCTCCAATAGAAGCAATAAAAAAATTTAAATAATCTTTCATTAATAAATTAAAAAGTGTATTAAGCGGTATGAAAATTCTAGCTAGTGAAATTAGACCAGGCACCGTTATTGAATATAAAAACGACTTATGGAGATGCCTTAAAAGTCAGGCTGTAAAACCAGGCAAAGGTGGTGCTTTTAATCAAGTTGAACTTAAAAGTATTACTAAAGATACAAAACTTAATGAAAGATTTAGATCTGGAGAAACGATTGAGAGAGCATCTTTGGATGAAATAAATTATCAATTCTTATATGAAGATGGAAATTCGCTAGTATTTATGGATGAAAAAACTTTTGAACAGGTAAACATACCAAATGAAATTATAGGTGACGATAAATTACTTTTAAAGGAAAATATAAATGCTGTTTTAGAGTTTTATGATGAAAAGCCAATTAGTGTTAGTCTTCCCAAACAGCTAGAATATGAAATTTTAGAGACAGATGCCGTTGTTAAGGGACAAACAGTTTCAAGTTCTTACAAACCAGCAACAATACAAAATAATTTAAAAATAATGGTTCCCCCTTTCGTAGATCAAGGTGATACTGTTGCAATCGACACTCGCACTCGAGAATATATTAAAAAAATAACTTAATGCCTCTATTATCTCCAGAAATAAATGTTTTAGAGAAGATCTGCAACAAGGTATCAAAAATTATTATTAGAGATTTTGGCGAGGTGTAGAGACTGCAAGTCTCAAAAAAGGGTCCTGGAGATTTTGTTACAAAAACCGACAAAAAAGTAGAGAAAATTATTATTGAGGAATTAAGTAAAGCAAGACCTGGATATGGCTTTATTGCAGAAGAGAGCGGTATTAACAAATCTCAAACTTCTGAATTTAATTGGATAATAGACCCAATCGATGGAACATCTAATTTTATGCATGGCATTCCTCACTTTGCAATCTCAATTGCATTAGAAAAAAATTCTAAAATTATTTGCGGTGTTATATTTGATCCGATAAAAAATGAATTTTTTTTTGCCGAAAAAGGTAGAGGAGCGTATGTAAATAATAGAAGAATAAGAGTTTCATCAAGGCAAAATATGCAAGAGATTATCGGTTTATACGGGTGTCCACCTCTTGATATAGTTGAAAATCATAAAATATTTGGTCAATTAAAAGTAGCCTCAAATAAAATTCATAAATTAAGAAATTTTGGAAGTGCCGCATTAGACTTTGCTTATGTTTCGGCTGGAAGAGCTGACTTAGCTTGGTATGATCATTTAAATTATTGGGATTATGCAGCTGGTATTATTATTTTGTTAGAGTCAGGTGGACGTATAACAGACTTTGAAGGAAATGACTTTAATAAAGACACGAAAAACATATTCATATCTAATGACAAAATTCATAACGATTTAATTAAAGATCTTTTCAAGAATGAGTAAGTTTGTTTTCTTTTTATTTTTAGATGTTCTTGCTTTTAGTGGTGTACTAATTGCAACGCTTCCATTCATTATTAAAAATTACGGAGGAGATATTTTTTTAATAACAGTAGCTTTTGGTTCATTTTCTTTTTTTCAATTTTTTGTATCTCCGTTTTGGGGAAGCCTATCGGATAAGATAGGTAGAAAACCTTTGATTATCTTAAATTGTATTGCAGAATTGATTGCAAATATTTTATTAGCTCTAAGTAATAATCTTCTTTTAATTTTTATAGCGCGAGTTGTTGCTGGTATTTTTAAAACAAATGTATCGGTTGGAACCGCATATATATCTGACATAACAAGTAATGAAAATCGTGCGAAAGGTATGGGTATGTTTGGAGTAGCTTTTGGTCTTGGATTTACTTTGGGACCTCTAGCTGGTGGGCTGATTGCAGGATCCAACTTCACGCCCGAAAGTTTAAGTAGTGTTGCATGGTATGCAAGTGCAGTAAATTTGGTTAACTTATTTTATGTAATATTTTTCTTAAAAGAGAGCTTGAAAATTAAAAAAGATTTTCAATTTTCAGAAGTTTCCCAAAAACTTTCAGATCAAATGGTTATTGCAAAAGATAAGTCTCTATACCCATATTTTTTGTTAATATTGATAATTTATTTAGTTTTCTCAGGTATGGAAGGTATTATAGCAATTTGGACAAACGATACATTTACTTGGGGACCAAAAGAAATTGGATACGTTATGCTATTAGCAGGTTTTTCACAAATCGTTGTGCAGGGTGGTTTACTTAGAATATTAATTAAGAAATTTTCTGAAATTCAATTAATTCAGAGCGGATACCTAGCTTTAATAATTGGTTTCATCTTAATAACAACAGAAAACATTTCTATCATACCCTTTGCAATCATAGCATTATGCTATGGTATTGGTATTACGAGTCCATGTTTAAATAGTTTGTTATCAAAAAAAGCTGATGAAAATCAAAAAGGTTTAATATTGGGAACCGCTTACTCCAGTCAAGCAGCGGCTAGATTCCTCGGACAACCATTTGCTGGATTACTATTCTTAAATCTTGGGAAAAATTATCCATTTTATTTTGATATAATTTTCTTAAGTATTTTAGGGATTATATACTTATATTATTTCAAAAAAGGTTTAAACTAATGAGTATTCAATTATTGTTTAATTAACATGATTTGATATAAAGCCTTTTTTATGAAAAAGAAGATACATCCTAAAATGAACAAAATTAAAGTGCAAATGACTGATGGCACTGAATTTGAAACTATGTCAACGTGGGGCTCTGAGGGCGAGGTCATGAAATTAGATATTGATCCAAAATCTCACCCTGCATGGACAGGTGAAACACAAAGGGTTCAAGATAAAGGTAGAGTAAGTAAATTTAATAAAAAATTTGCTAATCTCAAAAAAAGTTAATTATGAATTCTCCACTAATGCCAAAAGCAACTGCTGTTTGGCTTATTGAAAACACAACTTTAACCTTTAAACAAATTGCTGATTTTTGTGGTATCCATGAATTAGAAGTTAAAGGTATCGCTGATGGTGACGTGGCAGTAGGTATAAAAGCATATAATCCAATTTTGTCTAATCAATTAACTCGTGATGAGATTGAAGCTTGCTCAAAAGACTCTTCTAGACCTTTAAAAATTAAGGAAAAAACTTTAGATGTTGAGGTAAAAAAAATTGTAGGAACAAAATATACGCCAATTTCAAAACGTGAAGATAGACCTAATGCAATATCTTGGCTGACAAAAAACTATCCAATGTTAAGTGATGGACAAATATGCAAACTTGTAGGAACCACTAAAAATACTGTTGATGCAATAAGAACTAGAAAACATTGGAACATGTCCAACATATCTCCAAAGGATCCAGTGGCTGCAAATTTATGTACTCAAACAGATTTACAAAAAGCAATAGATAAAGCTAAAAGAAAACAAGAGAGAGCGGAAAAGAAAAAACAAAAAGAAACTCAGCAACAGCAAGCAAATTGAAAAAAAGTTCAAAAGCACCGTTAGTTTCAATAGTCATGGGTAGCAAGTCTGATTGGCCTACAATGAAATTTGCTGCGGATATTTTAAAAAAGCTAGGTATTAAAATTAATAGCAAAATAGTATCAGCTCACCGTACACCTAAGAGAATGTATGATTTTTCCTCTAAGGCAAAAAAAAATAATATAGCAGTTATAATTGCTGGAGCTGGTGGCTCTGCACATTTGCCAGGAATGATTGCATCCTTAACTGAAATACCAGTTATTGGCGTTCCGATTCAAAGTAAAAGTTTAAATGGTCTTGATAGCTTATTATCAATAGTACAAATGCCTAAGGGTATTCCTGTTGGGACAGTTGCGATAGGAAAAACAGGAGCTGTTAATGCAGGTTTGTTTGCAGCATCAATAATTGCAACTTATAATTCTAAAGTAGCTGGTAAACTTATTTCTTATAGAAAGAAACAAACAAAAAAAGTAAAGCAAAAGCCTAGGTAATGAAAAAACTTGGAATAATTGGCGGTGGTCAGTTAGGAAGCATGCTTTGCCAAGCAGCAAAGAAACTTGATTTACAAACTATCATTTTAACAAATGATAGTGATGCCCCAGCTCAAAATTTTTGCGATGAATTTGTTTGTTCGAATTATGCTGCAAAAGATAATCTAGAAAAATTTGCAAAGAAGTGTGATATCATTACTTTCGAGTTTGAAAATATTCCTTTTGAAACGCTAAACAATTTATCAGCTATGAAGCCAGTTTTTCCTGATCCAAATATTAATAAAATCGTGCAAAACAGATTACTTGAAAAAAACTATGTCAATGAATTAGGTGTCAAGACTACAAAGTACGAGTACATAAAAAATAAAAATGATTTAATTAAAAACTCATCCTTATTGCCTGGCTTTTTAAAAACAACAACTTTAGGTTACGATGGTAAAGGGCAGTTTTTTTTAGAAAATATTAATGATTTAAAAATTAAAGAGATTGATTATTCAAAAGATTTTATACTCGAAAAAAAAATAAATTATTCTTTTGAGTTTTCTATTATTTTAACAAGATTTCAAAACAAAAATATACAAATGTATAGCCCATTTTTCAATTTGCATAAAAATGGAATTTTACATATGTCTACAACGAAGATACCAGAAAAAGTCATAAAAGATGATTTAGAAATTGCTAAAGACTATTCAAAGAAAATTGCGGAAAAATTAAACTATATTGGAACTATGTGCGTTGAATTTTTTTTAGACGAGGATGGACCAAAATTAAACGAAATAGCTCCTAGAGTTCATAATTCAGGTCATTTAACTATTGAAGCTTACAACATAAGCCAATTCGAAAATCATGTTAGAGCAGTCATGAATTTGGAAAATTCTATCACAACTTTAAAACACGATGCGGTAATGACGAATATTTTAGGAAGTGATATTGTAAATGCAAGAAAATCAAAATATTTAAACAAACAATTTTTTCATGACTATTTAAAAATCGATGTAAAAGAAAATAGAAAAATGGGCCATCTAACTGAATTGCTTTAAAATACTAGATTTAACCTCATTAAATTTTTTTACCCCTTTTAGAGATTTATCAATATCTTTATCAATACTTTCCTGTTTGTAAGTTTTGCAGGTCAAAATTTTAAATAAAATGTTTGAATAAACAGATACTAAAATAAGTCTTTTTGAATAATAATTTAAATCAGCTGATTTATCGCCAGCGAGATCCCACATATCGCTAGCAACTTGATAACCATAAAAAATGTCCTTGTGCATCTCTTTATCTTTAATCTTCTTTTTTATTTCTTCTTTTATTTTTTCTCTGTTCTTATAATCAGAATTCAGTTTCTCTGTAAGTAAAATTTTTATTTTTTCAGTAGTGCTTTTGACACCCTTAATTTTTTTAGCCAGATTCTTTTTTTCAATATCCTTAAGCATTTCTATAAAATATTTTATGAATTAATACCCAACATACAGGATAAGCCAAAACAGTGAAGGCAAAATTTAATCCGTATAGTGTAAATGGAAAGGCAGTTTCATAAAATATAGTTTCGATTAAATAAAGTATAATGTAACAACAAGTAACTGCAAAGATAAACGCTACCCACTCAGATAAAAATAAGTTTCTCAATTTAATTGTAGCTTGAAAGGTTGCAACAGCAAAGATTGTAAAATAAAGCAACCCAGAGGTTCCTAAAGTCAAACCTTGAAGGGCATCATTGATTATACTAACAATAAAAAGCAAAACTCCTTTTCCAAAGTTTGCATTTGGATTTGCTAATTTGAATGCAAATATAACAATAAATTGCAAAGTTACTAATTCACCTAATGTTTTTCCATACAAAGATATATCTGTCGATCCCATGATTGTAACTACCAGCAATGTAATAAAAGGGAAATATCGATATAAAATATTTGTCATTTTTTTAAGCTCATTATTGATACATAATCTAATTGAGAATTTTGAAACGCTAGCTCAACTATAAATTTATCTTTAATATTTTTAATAGAACCTACTAAAATTCCGGCAGGGACAATTTGATCTATTGAAGATGTAAAAATTTTATCCCCATTACTAAATTTTACATTTTTGGGTAAAAACTCTAAACTAATTCCACCTTCAACATTTGGATTACCAACTAAAATTGCTCTATGGCTTTTCTCACCAATATTAACTGGTATTCTGCTTCTTATATTCGTTAACAATATAGCTTTTGAGGAAGCGTAATTAACGTCAATAATTTTACCAACTAATCTATTTTCTCGAACAATTGGATCTCCAGCTTTAACACCATGTGCACTCCCTTTGCTTATTAATATTGAGTCTGATAACAAATTTTTTTTATATATCAAGACTTTAGAATTAATAAAATTATAATCATACTGTTCCTCATTAACTATGTTTTGTAATTTTTTTAATTGTAAATTCAAAGTTTGATTCTTATTTTGTAATGTTGTTAATTCTTGTTTGAGTTTTTCTACGTCCTCAGTTACAACTTCATTATCAAATAATTTATGTACGCCCACTACTACACCAAAAATTTTTTGAAATGGATATTTAATTGCAACTGCAGAGTAAATGATTGTGTCATTTATAGCTGATTTCAAATATTTAAAATATTTTTTGTCATACGTATCAATAAGTAAAAGCAGGAAAGATAAGAATGCAAAAATTATTATATTTTTTTTTACACCCTCTTTTTCTGGCAATGCAAAGTACATCTAATCTAGTATTCAGTTAACATTGTCGAAAAGATACCTTGTTGTTCTAAGGCTTTACCTGTTCCAAGAGCCACGCAAGATAGTGGGTCTTCTGCAATAGATACTGGCAAACCAGTCTCTTTCGAAATCAACTTGTCGAAATTTTTCAGATATGCACCGCCACCCGCTAAAACACATCCCATATCAACTAGATCAGCAGCTAATTCTGGTGGTGTATTTTCAAGAGCATCTTTTATTGCCTGTATCATTTGATTAATTACTGGCGACATTGCTTCTGCTGTATCTTTTTCAGTTAAAGTAACTTCTTTTGGTACTCCTGTTCTTATATCTCTACCCTTCATAATATAAGTGTTTTCATCATTAGTCGGTATTGCAGTACCAATTTCTTTCTTAATTTTTTCTGCCGTAGACTCACCTATGAGCAAGTTAAATTTCTTTCTCATATAATCTACTATCGATTTATCTAAAGCATCTCCTGCTAGACGAAGAGAATTTGAATAAACAATACCTCCAAGTGACATTACAGCTATTTCTGTTGTGCCTCCTCCAACGTCTACAATCATTGAGCCGGTTGGCTCATTTATTGGTAAACCAGCCCCTATCGCGGCAGCAACAGGTTCTTCGATTAGTTGAACCTTTCTAGCGCCAGCAGCATGAGCCGACTCTTGAATTGCTCTTCGTTCAACTGGTGTTGAGCCGGTCGGAACACAAATTATAATTCTTGGGTTTGCAAAAGCACTTCTTTGATGAACTTTTTTAATAAAATGCTTAATCATTTCTTCGGTGACAATAAAATCAGCAATCACACCGTCTCTCAAAGGTCTTATTGCTTGAATAGAGCCAGGTGTACGACCTAACATCTGTTTTGCATCTTCTCCTACTGCTAAGACCGTGTTTCTTCCTTTTTCATTAACTATAGCTACAACCGATGGTTCGTTAAGCACAACGCCTTTGCCTTTAACGTAAACTAAAGTATTTGCAGTTCCTAGATCAATCGCCATATCCGTCGACCATAATCCCATTAATTTTTCAAACATGTTTCCTTTCTATACCGCAGCAGAATATTCATCATCTGTTGGTGCAGTTCTTTTCCTTTTCAATATTAGTTTGTTTAACGCATTAATATAAGCCTTAGCAGACGCTACTAGCGTATCAGTATCCGCTGCTTGTCCCACTGATATTTTTCCCTTTTCTTCAATTCTTACACTTACTGTTGCTTGTGCGTCAGTGCCTTCTGTTACTGCATGCACTTGATAAAGTTGAAGATTTACATCGTGCGGGAAAATTTCTTTAATACATTTAAAGATTGAATCTACTGGCCCGTCGCCAGATTGCTGGGTTTTAGAAACTTCACCATTGACATCTAATTCTAAAGTTGCTTTTTGACCTTTCGTACCAGCTGAAACATCTAAAGAAATCAATTTTATTATATTATTATCTTTCATGAAATCATCATCGATAAGCACTGCAATATCCTCGTCAAATACATGTTTTTTCTTATCTGCTAAATCTTTAAACTTTTTAAAAGCAGTATCGATACGGTCTTCAGAAAAATCAGGATATCCTAATGAAACTAATTTTTCCTTAAACGCATGTCTCCCAGAATGCTTGCCCATAACTAATGAAGATTTTTTAACTCCCACACTTTCAGGTGTCATAATTTCATAAGTTTTACTATTTTTAAGCATTCCATCTTGATGAATACCTGACTCATGGGCAAATGCATTTTTTCCAACAATTGCCTTATTATATTGAATTGGAAAACCTGTGACACTGGAAACTAATTTTGAACAAGCACTAATTTTTTTTGTATTTATATTTGTGGAAAAAGGCATCAAATCATTTCTTGTTTTCAATGCCATGACAATTTCCTCAAGCGCAGCATTTCCTGCTCTCTCGCCTATTCCGTTGATGGTACATTCTACTTGTCTCGCACCTGCAGAAATTCCTGCTAAAGCATTTGCAACTCCTAAACCTAAATCATTGTGAGTGTGAGTTGATACAATAACTTTATCAATATTTGGCACTCTATTAAATAAATCTTTAATTATTCTTTCGTAATCATTAGGTAATGCATAACCCACAGTATCTGGAATATTTATAGTTTTAGCTCCGCATTTAATTGCAAGCTCAACGGTTTTGCATAAGTAGTCTGGATCTGTCCTAGTTGCATCTTCAGGTGACCACTCAACATCATCGGTATGTTTTTTGGCAAACTCAACGCTAAACTTTATTAAATCTAAAACCTCTTCTCTATTTTTTTGCAATTTATGTTTTATGTGCAAATCACTTGTAGAAACAAAGGTATGTATTCTAAAATTCTTTGCGTGCTTTAAAGATTCAACACATTTTTCTAAATCATTTTTTAAAGCTCTTGCTAAACCACATGGAGTTGTAGTTTTTAAAATCTTTGAAATCTCAGTTACAGCTTCAAAATCACCTTGAGATGCAGCTGGAAAACCAGCTTCCATAACATCAACTCCTAGATCTTGAAATGCATGAGCAATCTTTATTTTTTCCTCAAGACTCATAGATGCACCTGGTGATTGCTCACCATCTCTTAAAGTTGTATCAAAAATAATAATTTGATTTTTAGTCATATTGCCAATCTAATAAATGATTCAAAAAAAATCCACTAATTAACGCTATAATTATATTAACTTTATAAGCTCAAACTCACTGTTACCAAAAAAGCCTGAAAATCTTAGTTTTTATTCTTATCTATTATTTTGTTTTTTGATATCCAGGGCATTAGGGCTCTTAATTTTTCACCTACTTGCTCAATTTGATGTTCCGAAAGTTCTTTTCTCATTTTAAGAAAGTTTTTCTGACCAGCTTCATTTTCCTTCATCCATTCCTTAGCAAATTTTCCACTCTGAATGTTTTTAAGAACTTCCTTCATTCTTTCTTTTGTCTTATCATCAATGATTTTTTTACCTGATACATATTCTCCGTATTCAGCCGTATTAGAAATTGAATAATTCATATTTGCAATTCCTCCTTCATAAATTAAATCAACGATTAATTTAACTTCGTGCAAACATTCAAAGTAAGCCATTTCAGGTGGGTATCCTGCCTCAACTAAAGTTTCAAAACCTTTTTTTATTAATTCAACCAATCCACCACAAAGGACTACCTGTTCACCAAATAAATCTGTTTCGCACTCGTCTCTAAAAGTAGTCTCTATAATTCCTGATTTACCTCCACCAATTGCTGAAGCATACGATAATGCTAAATCTTTTGCGGCACCCGAACTATCTTTGTGCACTGCCATTAAGCATGGCACACCGCCGCCTTTTTGGTATTCAGTTCTTACTAAATGTCCAGGACCTTTAGGAGCTACCATAAAGACATCAAGATCATCTCTTGCGGTAATTAAATCAAAATGAATATTTAATCCGTGAGCAAATGCCAGACTTGTTCCTTGTCTCATTCTTTGTTCTACATGATTTTTATAAATTGCAGATTGTAATTCATCGGGCGCCAGTATCATTAAAACATCTGCCCATTCAGCAGCGTCTGATAGATTCATAACTTTTAATCCTGCTTGCTCTACTTTTTTTATACTAGGAGAATTTTCCCTTAAGGCCACCACAATTTCTTTTACGCCACTATCCTTTAAATTTAGTGCATGAGCGTGACCCTGACTACCAAATCCAACAATAGCTACTTTTTTAGACTTTATTAAATTGGTGTTCGCATCTTTTTCGTAATACATTTTCATAGTACTTTACCTTTATTATCCTTTACGGTTTCAGGTCCTTTTTTCATTGCTAAAGCACCTGACCTTGAAATGCTTATAGCACCCAAGGGTTTTATTTTTTTAATAAAACTATCAACCTCTCTCCTAGTCCCAAGATACTGAGCAATAAAAGATTTTGGTGTTTTATCTAAAATAATTGAATTTAAGTCAATGCATAATTGTTCAGCTTTTTTTAAAGTATCGCTTTCTGCAACGAATTTTATTAGAGCTAGCTCTCTAAATATAGACGTATCATCGATTGGATATGTAGCAACTTTGTGAACGGGTATTAATTTTAAAAGTTGCGCATTGATTTGGTCTACAACTTGTTTTGTTCCATTTGTTGCGATTGTGATTCTCGATATATTTCTTTCATCGTCAATTTGGGCAACCGCCAGTGACTCAATGTTATATCCTCGTCCAGAAAATAAACCTGCGATTCTAGCAAGAACCCCTGCCTCATTATCTACCCAGGCAACAACGATATATCTTTCAACACTCTCAGATTGCTGATCAATCTCATAGGCAGATTTTGGCATAACTAAACTAAAACTTTTCCTTCTTCTGAAATTTCCTCCTCGTCATCTGGTCCGAGTATCATTTCGTTATGAGGTTTGCCGGATGGTATCATTGGAAAACAATTTTCATCTTTTTTTACGACACAATCAAAAATTACCGGCTTATTGATTTTCATCATCTCTTCAATTTTACCATCTAACTCATTTGGATTTGTTGCTCTAATACCAACCGCTCCGTATGCTTCCGCTAATTTAACAAAATCAGGTAAAGCTTCGGTGTAACTTTCTGAATAGTTTTTTTCATGAAGTAATTCTTGCCATTGGCGAACCATGCCCATCCATTGGTTATTTAATATAAAAATTTTAATTGGTAATCTATATTGCACGGCAGTCGATAGTTCTTGTATATTCATAAGGATTGAAGCTTCACCTGCTATATCTACAACTAATTTTTTTGGATGAGCTAATTGAACACCAATTGCTGCAGGCAAACCATAACCCATGGTTCCTAAACCACCTGAAGTCATCCATCTGTTTGGCTCTTTAAACTTATAAAACTGAGCAGCCCACATTTGATGCTGGCCAACCTCAGTTGTAATAAAAGTATCTTGTTTTTTTGTTAATTCATATAGCCTTTCTACTGCTTGTTGAGGCATAATTAATTTTTTATCTTTTTTGTAAGATAATGATTTCTTTTTTCGCCAAGTTTCGATTTGACTCCACCAGGCACTAATTTTTTCTTTGTTTGAGCTGTTAAAGTTTGAGTATTTAGTTTTTAGTATTGTCATCATCTCGGAAATTACTGATAAAGAATCTCCAACAATTGATAAGTCTGTTTTGACGATTTTGTTTATTGATGATGGATCAATATCGATATGTATTTTTTTTGAATTCGGTGAAAACGCATCAACTCTTCCTGTAATCCTATCATCAAATCTTGCTCCAATATTTATTAATAAGTCGCAATCATGCATGGCATTATTTGCTTCGTATGTGCCGTGCATTCCAAGCATTCCCAAAAATTGATGATCATCTCCTGGTATCGCACCCAAACCTTGTAACGTTGATGTGACTGGAAATCCAGATAGCTTCACTAATTCTCTTAATGCTTTGGATGCTTCAGGTCCAGAATTTATGACTCCTCCACCTGTATAAAAAATTGGTTTTGATGATTTAACTATCATCTCAACCGCTTTTTCAATATTGGTTAAATCAGAGTCTATAATTTTTTTCTTATTATCAGTTTCGATTTCTTTAGAAGATTTATAAACTCCTTTTTGAAATTGAATATCTTTTGGAATATCAATTAACACAGGACCCGGTCTTCCAGTTGTAGCAATGTGAAATGCTTTATGAACTGTTTCAGCAATTTTGTTTACATCTTTAATTAACCAATTGTGTTTTGTACAAGGTCTAGTGATTCCTGTTGTATCACATTCTTGAAATGCATCCGTTCCGATTAAATGTGTTGGAACCTGTCCAGTTATACAAACTAATGGAACCGAGTCCATATAAGCATCGGTAAGCGCAGTTACTGTATTTGTTGCACCTGGTCCAGATGTAACTAGAATTATCCCTGGCTTTCCTGAAGATCTAGCATAACCTTCTGCAGCGTGGCCAGCACCTTGTTCATGTCTTACTAATATATGTTTTATTTTTTTTTGTTTTGATATTTGATCGTACATCGGTAAAACTGCACCACCTGGATAACCAAATATATACTCGACTCCATGCTCCTCGAGCGCTTTAAAAACTATCTCTGCACCAGTTAATTGATTGATCATTTTCTCCCTAAAATTGAATTTAACCGATGTTGGAACTGGGTCAAGTTTTAGATATGTAAGAGGTAACTTTTTTTTGTAAATCAAGATAATTTATATCATCAAAAGCTTTCCAATCCTTCATTTGACCTCTTTGCCAGGTATATTGACGTTTTGCATATTGTCTTGTTCTTACTAAAACATCATTTTTTAGCTCATTTAGTGAAATTTTTTTACTCAGATAAAGATGTATTTCTTTAAGGCCTATTATTGAATTAGCAGTGTGAAGTGATTTTTTCCAAATATCTAATTTATAGAAATTTTTTGCTTCCTCTACTGCTCCACTATCGAGCATATCATCAAATCTCTTTTGTATTCTTTTTTCAATTTCTTTTTTTTCAGGTATTAAACAAACTTTAATAAACTCGTTTGTTTGAAAATTTTTTTTATTTTCTTTAGTATGCCATTCAGAAACTGTCATACCTGTATGATCATATACAGCTATCGCTCGGTAAATTCTTTGCGTATCATTAAGATCATCCAGGTGATCAAATATTCCTGGATATTTATTTGAGTAACTATTGATCATCATATGTTTACCTAAAGTATTTAAATCCATTTCTATTTTTGGAATTTCTGGAATATCTACCAATCCATCAATCAATACTTTGAAATAAAGTCCGGTGCCACCAACAACTATAGCTACTTTATTTTTTTTATTTATCTCTTTAATTTTGTTAGTTGCTAGCGTGTACCATTTTCCTACAGAAAAATTATCGTTAACAGATGCGCATCCATATAAATGGTGTTTGACGTGTTTTTCATTTGGTCTTGCAGAAAGAATTTTGATTTCTGAATAGATTTGCATACTATCTGCATTCACAATTTCACCGTTATAATTTTGAGCTAGATCGACCGCTAATTTAGATTTACCCGATGCGGTTGGGCCAAATAGCAGAATTATTTTTTTCATTAAGGAGTTATTTTATTTTAACACCAATATATCTCGTAGAATTATTCAAATCCACAATAGTTAATAGTATGGATTTTTTTCCAGATTTAATTAATTTTGAAATTTTCGCTTGAAAATCTTTTGTATTTTGAACCTTAGAGTTTTGTACCGCAATGACTGCATCTCCAGGAGTAATCGGTAGCATGCCTAATGGCCCATTTGGATTGATGTTTGTGATGATCACTCCTTTTTTTGTTTGTAATTTTGATCTGCTTTTTGCATCATTATTGTTAATATTTCTTACGCTTACACCAAGATCTGCAAGTGATTTGTCCTCACTTTCTTTTGGCTTGATACTTTTTTTAAACTCAGCTGTGTCCTCTAATCTTCCTAAAACAACGTTTTTTTTTAAAACTTTTTTATCTCTCCAAATTTTGACCGTGGCGGCTTTTCCAACAGGAGCTTCTCCCACGACTTTGGGTAATTCTCGCATAGTTTTTATTTTTTTTCCGTTAAACTCTATGATTATATCGCCAGCCTTAATTCCTGATTTAAACGCTGGACCTTTGGGATTTACGTCCGTAACAAGAGCGCCTATTGGCTCCTTCAGAAAAACTGCGTCTGCAATCTCTTTTGAAACAACTTGAATCCTTACACCAAGCCAGCCACGTTTTGTTTCTCCAAATTGTATTAATTGATTAATAACATTTTTCGCGAAATTTGCAGGGATTGCAAATCCTATACCAACAGATCCACCAGAGTTTGAAAAAATTGCAGTATTAATTCCTAATACATCTCCGTTCATATTAAATAATGGACCGCCAGAATTTCCTTGGTTGATAGATGCATCGGTTTGAATAAAATTATCGTATCTTCCCATATTGATATCTCTGTTAATTGCAGAGATAATTCCAGATGTTACGGTACCACCAAGCCCGAAGGGATTTCCAATTGCAACGACCCAGTCGCCTACTTTAGCTTTTGAAGAGTCGGCTAATTTTAAAGCTTTAAAAGTTTCATTTGATTGAATTTTAAGAACAGCAATATCACTTACAGGATCTGTTCCTATTAATTTAGCTTCATATTCTTTACCATCAGTAAAGCGAACAAATATACCTTCTGCTCCTTGTATAACGTGATTATTAGTTATTACTGTGCCATTATTTTTTATTACAAATCCTGATCCAAGTGCTACTGTTCTTCGTTGTTTCTGTCCTTTGTTTTGATCTTTAAAAAATTCCTCGAATGGTGATCCTGGAGGCACTTGAAAAGGAAAAGGATTTCCACCTCTAGTTTCGACAACTTTTGTAGCCGAAATATTGACAACTGAAGGCATTGATTTTTTTGCTAATTCTGAAAAACCCTTTGTAATATCTGCTATAGATTGATTACAAAAAGATGTAATTAAAAGAACAAAAAATATGTGCTGAATTTTTTTTCTCATTGTTTCAAAAACCATATAATAATAAACCCTATTATAGCAAAAACAAGACCTCCGCTTCTTAATTTAGATATCGGAAGATCTTTAATTTGATTTAACATATTTTTCATTTGTGAAGGAAAAATTGCATATAATAATCCTTCGAGTATTAGTAAAAGCCCAATAGCGATAATGAGCTCATTCATACATTGAATTTAATTTTTTTTTGTTGATGGTTTAGTAGATCTAGCTCTAAATTTTCTCGCACCTGACTTACCGAAAAATTTAAAGAAATCACTATCCGGAGATAAAATTAGAGATGTTTCGTTTCCGATTAGAGCTTTTTCATATGATTGCATAGATCTATAGAAACTAAAGAAAGTAGGATCTTTTCCGAAGGCACCTGCAAAAATTTTATTTCTTTCGCTGTCGCCTTCACCTTTTAAAATTTCAGCAGTTTTTTTTGCTTCTGCTATAATAACAGCAACCTCTTTATCGGCTGTAGATCTGACTGTTTGTGCAATTTCTGCGCCTTCTGCTCTAAATTCTTTTGCTTCTCTTTCCCTTTCAGTCTGCATTCTTCTGTAAATCGCTTCACTGTTTGCTTGAGGTAAATCGGCTCTCTTAATTCTAACATCAATAATTTGAATACCAAGTTTGGATGCTTCATCATTCACATCACTTGTAATTTGTCCCATTAATCTTGCTCGATCTTTAGAGACTAATGTTTGTAATTCCTCTTTACCTAAAACACTTCTAATTCTAGCATTTACGATAGTTGAAAGTCTTGATCTTGCTACTCTTTCATTTCCTACAGAAATATAAAATTTTAGAGGATCTTTAATTTTAAATCTTGCAAAGGCATCAACTATTAATCTCTTTTGATCAGATGCAATAACTTCTTCGGGTGGTGCGTCTAAATTTAAGATTCTTGTATCTAAAAATACCACGTTTTGAATTATAGGGATTTTATAATTTAAACCTGCTTTTTTAATTACTCTTTTTGGATCACCAAACTGAAGAACGATCGCTTGTTGAACTTCAGACACTGTAAAGAATGTCAAGTAAGTCAAAAATCCTAAGACTAAAAAAATAGGTGCTAAAAATTTTAATATTTTTTCTTTCATTAATCTTCCTTTTGAATTTTTTTAAGTTCAGGGAGTGGTAAATATGGTACTACGCCACCGCCTGATTTTTTATCAATAATAATTTTATTTATGTCTGCTAAAACTTTTTCCATAGTCTCAAGATACATTCTCTCTTGAGTAACCGTTCTAGCTTTTCTATATTCATTATACACAGCAATAAATCTTGAAGCCTCACCCTCTGCAAGAGCAACAACCTCTTTTTTATAACCCTCGGCCTTTTGAATAATCTGAGCTGCTTCTCCTCGCGCTCTTGGTATCACATCATTTGCATACGCTTCAGCCTCGTTTTGTTGTCTCTCTTTATCTGCTTTTGCAGCTTGCACATCTCTAAATGCGTCTATAACTTCGCCTGGCGGGTCTGCTTTTTGAGTTTGAACTTGTGTAATTTCTATTCCTGACTCGTAGTTATCTAAAATTTCTTGCATGATAGCCTGTGTATCAATCTCTATCTGTGCTCTACCCTCAGTTAAAATTGCTTGAATATCATTTCTTGCAATAATTTCTCTCATTGCGGTTTCAGCAACACTTTTAACAGTATCTTCTGGATCTTGAATATTAAATAAGAATTTACCTGCATCTTTAATTACCCAAAAAACTGAATAATCGATATCAACGATGTTTTCATCTCCGGTTAGCATTAAACTTTCTTCAGGAACATCATTAACGGTTGCGGCCCTACCAGTATCTGCAGCCGACCTATATCCAACATCTATTCGGTTAACTCTTGTTACTTTTGGAGTTAGAACTCTCTCAATTGGAAAAGGTATATGGTAATGTAATCCTGGCTGGGTTTGATTTACATACTTTCCAAATCTCATAACCACACCTTGTTCGTCGGGTAGTACTCTGTAAAAACCGCTACCTAACCAAAGTGCAGCAACTATAATTATAAATAGAAATATCGGTTTTCCTCTACCAGGCATATTTTTAGGGAAAATTTTTTTTAGCTGTTCTTGAAACTGTCCTGCTAAATCATCAAAATTTGGAGGTCGTCTACCACCTGATCCGCTACCGCCACTTCCTGGTGGGGTATCTTCGCCACCATTTCCCCACGGTGAATTGGCCATTTTAAATATTTTATTAATCATTGTTTATCTCTTTTAAATTCTGCGCTACTAATACATATATAGATGGGTATTTTAAAGTAAAAAACAAGGTTAAATGGACGCGAAAAAAGCAAATTTAAACAAGGATTTTAAGGATAGAATTTCTCCTAAGAGCCAATTCGTCAAAAAGAGGATTCCAAACGTTAAAAAAATAATCGCAATTTCAAGTGCGAAAGGTGGTGTTGGTAAATCTACTATTGCAGCTAATATTGCAGTTGAGCTTGGTAAAAATTTTAATGTTGGGCTATTGGATGCTGATATTTATGGTCCATCAATCCCACAATTGTTTGGAGTAAAAGAAAAACCAACTACTGATGATGGAAAAAGATTAAACCCAATTATTAAATTTAATGTATATTTAATGTCTATTGGTTTTTTAGTAGATGAGAAATCTCCAATGGTCTGGAGGGGACCGATGGTTATTAGTGCAATAAAAACTTTTGTAAATAATGTTAATTGGTCCAGTTTAGATTATCTAATCATTGATATGCCTCCAGGAACAGGTGACGCTTTAATTACATTCTCACAAGAACTTGAAATTGACGGTGCTATAATAGTTACAACTCCTCAGAAATTATCTGTAAATGATGCTATGAGAGGTATTGAAATGTTTAAAAAAACCAATGTCCCTATTCTTGGGGTCATAGAAAATATGTCTTATTTAATTGATGAGAATAATAGCAAAAAATTTATTTTTAGTAAGGGTGGTGGAGAAATGATTTCAAAAAATCAAAATATAAAACTTCTTGGTCAAATACCTGTACATGAGTCAATCAGCAAATCTTCAGATGATGAGGTGCCCTTAATGCATTCTATGAATGAAGATATCATTACTAGTGAAATAAAAAATATAGCTTTAAAAATTAAATAATCAAATCTTGCTTACCTAATACATCCATAAGCTCATTCCACTCTCTTTTACTTAGACCGGAAGTTTCATGATTTAAAGATTTTCCATTCATAAATGATTTGATAACATTTAATCCTTTAGCAGAAACATGAGCAGCTCCTATTCTATAATCGAGAAAAGCAGCATGAGTAATTGGTACCCATTTTTTTAAAGTATCCAACATTGCTTCTGCATAAACCCTTATTTCATATTGCGCATGTTTATCAGCCCTCAGAAATAAGAAATTCATTAAGTTTAACAAATCAGTTTTCCAGTACCATTGTGTATAAGAGTTTAATGTTAGGTTCATTCTAGCTAATTCTCTAGCTAATCCGTTTTTATTTTCATCAATAACTGAACCATCAAATTTTTCGTTTAACATTGTTTCATAATTTTTATAAGTTCTTTCAGCATCATCCTTAAGTATGTTTAAAACCTCTTTTGCTTGTTCGCCGTTTAGAACTTCTCCTCTTCCTTGTCTATTGTTACTTGATTGTGCAGCTAAATGATCTGAAGTTGGAATATAAAATTCCTTATCTAAAATAGAGTAACGCGCAGAATATTCATTTACATTTGCTGTTCGATGTCTAATCCATTGTCTTGCAATAAATATAGGTAGCTTAACATGGTATTTGATTTCGCACATTTCAAATGGCGTACTATGCCAGTGTCTCATTAAATATCTTATTAACCCTTCGTCTGTTGAAACTTTTTTTGTTCCTTTGCCGTACGAAACTCTAGCTGCTTGAACAACAGACGTGTCATCTCCCATATAATCTACGACGCGAATAAAACCATGATCTAAAATTGGAATCGCCTGATATAAAATCTTCTCTAATTCAGGCGAAGTTACTCTTTTGGTTTGATTATTTTGACTTTGTTGGTCAGCTATTTCTTGTTTTTGTTGTTTTGTTAATTCCATAATAAATAAATCTTTAAAATGCCAAAAATAAGTTTTATATTATATCTGTTGGATTTCCAACTATGACGATAAACGAAACTCGTAATAAACATTTCGGACCAGGGGGCGGTACCCTGCACCTCCACCAAATGCAACTCACGGGGGTGAACTAGGCTCGACGGGTGTCTAAAAGTTTTTCTTTCGTTCGGTAAAGTCCCGCCGTAATGGACAACTTATAAATGCAAATGATAAATTTGCTCTTGCTGCTTAATTAACTTAGGTTAATTTTGCAAACGGGGTCTGGGGGCACCTGGCAACAGAACGCCCCTTTAAAAGTAAGAATTAAGTATAATTAGAACCCATAGAAAGAAATTTATGAGGTTT
>MDTB01067283.1_pt1 | contig 47970 bp, 30 predicted proteins | sample 811161 | NCBI WGS metagenome assembly MDTB01 (sample SAMN05326650, study PRJNA326480) | marine metagenome | isolation source: seawater | place: Mediterranean Sea | collected 2009 | reverse complement strand
TCTTCAAACACTCATCGCATACTCTTCAAACACTCATCGCATACTCTTCAAACACTCATCGCATACTCTTCAAACACTCATCGCATACTCTTCAAACACCCCCATAATATACATTCTCTCTCTCAATATCACTATAACTTGCTATTTGTTTTCCAGCTCGATATGTTGAATTATTAAAAGTGAATACCCTCGGTTGTTTATCAACAGGGTATTGATAACTTTTCCATCCCTCCATATCCAACGCATACCTTTCACGATCCTCCGTTTCTATCAACATTTTTAAACTGTGTTTAAACGTAGAGATCAAATCTAATAAAAACCTACGATTGATAATATATCCAGAGGCAGTCTGTGATTGTATAGGGATACTTATATATGGATCATTGATATCAGCAACATATCTACTGTTTGTTCCTAAAAGGATCATTTTATACTCTTTGAATAAATGTGACTTATGAAAATGGATTAATCTCTTTGTCAATTCACTAATATCACCTATAAATTCAAAATCATCTTCTAATATAAGTGTGTTTTCATATCCTTTCTCATATGCTAATTTTAAACATTCTAGGTGTGAGTAAGTAGCTCCTACTGCCCCCGAAACATTCTTTATTTTACATTGATCATAATATATTGCGTTGAACCTAGTTGTTTTTTTCAAATGGGGATCAAGTTTTTTGATCTCTTTCGTAATATGTTCCTTCCTGTCTTTACGGTGTTCTAGATTGATATAGATGATATGATCAATCCATATAGATGGATCAGAAGATGGATCAGGGGATGTGTCAGGAGATGCATCTATATTACTCTGTGGTTCCAACAAATAACTTTTTAGTTTTGTGGAACCATCTAAGAAATATTGTGATGTTCCTACTGTTGCGTTCTTGTTATATATAACAACTGTTCGCATTTCTTCAATCTTTTCTTGAGATAGAGAAAGAACATATTTCGCACACTCTTCAAAACTATTGAAATCACTCACATCTATATAGCTATTCTTGTTAAAAATACCTTCTAATGATTCACTATCACCCCAAAATACGGGTATAGCACCAGAAGCATAAACATTCATCATCTTTTCAGTAATGTAGCCCTTGCGATGTGTGTTTTCAACAGCCAATACAAAGTCATACTCACTATACGCTTCAACAAGTGAAAAACTATCCCACGATGCTCTTAACACAGATGATATCTTACGATGTGAAGCAGGAATACCTCCATTACATATACCTAATGAATGAATTTTACCAGAAAACCCGATATTATCAGCAACATTGTAGAATGTTTTAAATATATCTTCACGTTCTTTCCTTTCTCTACAAGAACAATAGCACAATTTATAAGGGCGGGATGATTTCTTTAAAGATACGGTATTCCAGTAAGGACTATCCATAACATAAGGATACCATATATATCTTTTAGGATCATATGTCCCATCGTTATAGAAAGAATAGATATAGAATTGATTTGAATCAATCTCCTTACAAGGAAAACTTTCTCCGCTCCAATAAATGATCTTTTTATTCTTTAATACATCATTCTTTATACTACCTTTGTTGTCTATACCGATGATGATCACATCAGCAATATCTATAGAAGATGATATACCATATTCTACACCTTTTAAAAAGAATTGTAAAACCTTCTTCACAGGTTTTTCATAAATACATTCTATATAGATTTGCATACTTACACTGCATATAATATATGCTTCATCCCTTATATGCTTCCACAAAAGCATAAGCACCTTTTACTCGATCCTTATTTGAATATATCCTATAATCGGTTAAATGATTATGGATCAGTTGAATTGTTTTACAAGGATTGATTACATTGTAAGATGCGCTTCTAAGAATTGCAACCATTCTGTTATCACACCCAGGTAATCCAAAATAGAAATCAGTATCAGGCATATCTATAATACTATCTCTAAATACCCAGCAATCTTGTGATTCACGAACAGGATCATGTAAGATATACTCTTTTGTTTGTTTATTGATCACGTTGTGTCTGGTAATAGCCATACATAGCGGCCTAGAAGGTGTGCTAAGTTTTTCAAACATATGGGGTGTTTGTAATAATGTATCATTAAACCAGATGTCAGCATTAGAGATCACAAAGTAATTGTTATTTTCACCATTCACACTATTCACACTATTCACACCATTCAAACTATTCACACCATTTATATACTTTATAACATCATATATAGTCTGTCTGTTTTTGGTATAGATCCATTCAATGATATCTATATTTGGTCTATCACTTTCTAATACCTGAGTAAAACAATATATCTTATGAAATAACCCAGAAGCTACATTGTTTTCTAAACATTCAATAAGTTCTTTTTGTCGATCTGGATTGTCACTATTATAATACTCTAAAAATAGATAGAACTTATCCATTGATTTGATATAGAGTGTGAAGAGATTTCTTATATCATATGTTCTAGTTATAGTTCTAGTTATAGTTCTAGTGGTTTAATCTAGAAACCAAAAAATAAAATATTACTTTTTATCACTTTGATATTTGTTCCAAAACTTCCACCCAATTTCCTTAGACATCTCTTCCACTGTTTCCCGACCTTGTATAATCTTGTCTCTACTCTTTAACATATATCTAAGACTATTCATATCTATGTTAGGTTTTAAGGACATCTCAAAGAGTGAAATATATTTTTCAGCAAAAACAGGATATTTTTCTTTCATCAATTCACGCAATTTCACAGGATCCTTAATAAGAGTAATATTAGATTGAATATCTTTCACTATATCTAAGATATCATTAGAGGTAAAAGTTGTATCCATTTTTTCTATTATATAGTGTAAAAGAAATGAAATTATCTTATAGCTACATACACAGGGAGGATAGTGATCAGACAGAATTGTTAAAATCTAACAATATTGACTTCACAGATAAGATAGGAGCTAGAATACCATATGATCATATAGGTAAAGGTTTATATTCATCCGTTGATACAAATACTCAGGTATTCCCGAAAAATATTCAACCAGATGCTGATGTATATTCAGCATATTTCTTTGATAAATCAGCAGTTCCAGGTTATACACGCCTAGGTAATAATTCACAGTCTAAGAACTGCTTTTTTTGAGTTTTGATATAATCTCATCAGCATTCTCTTTAATAAATCCACAGATATATGAATAAACTTCATCTAATTGTTCCATAGATATTGCACCTGTGATGATGATTTTACCACTCTCAAAAACAAGAATAGCAATCCGTTTAATATCGCCATTAACACCTTTTACAGGATGAGCTAAGTTAGGTTTATACCTACCTCTATTTTCTGGATCACTTTTATACCACCAGTAATCAATCTTTACACCATGGTATTTACAAGGATCAAACCATGCGATTATATCATCATTATTGATTAATAATGAATGTATCTTTCTTCTTTTAATAGAGCATCTTTCATTGTTCTTATACAATGTGAAATCAGTGTTGATCATCCGTACAATAAAGTTTCTGTCTTGAACTTCATTGATCAAAAGAGTATTGCTATTTTTATTAATCTCATATATCATCTTTTTAATAACAGGTGTAGTGTCTTCAATAGATCTAGCACCTGTCATCTGGATATTGCCATTTTGAAAAACTTTCATATTTGGGTAATATCCATCCGTCATCTTAAAAATGAAAGATACTTGATTATCAAACTTCCTCTTTTTGGTCTTAGACATTGAAGTAGAACGCCTTTTCTTCTGGGGAAATACCCCCCTGGAATATTTGATTTTATTGTGATAATATTGAACCCATACGAAACAGTCTTTTTCATCACTATCACTTATCTCAATAGTCTTAAATAATGATTCAAGATTTATTTTACAATTTGTATTTTCAGTGATGTCGATTATATTCGTATTACAGGTTATAGTTGATATTTTATAAGGAGAGAATGTTATATTATCTTTATCATCTCGATCACTTTGAATAGATAGGTTTTTCAATCTGTCAGAAATATCATTATAAATAATAGATGAGACTTGGTTGTCCATAACAGAGTTTTCACTCATATAGTGTTTTTATAGGTATCCATTTCTTATATATATTATCATTTTTTTGCCACTTTATTCACATAGCTTGTATTAATAACCTCGGGCGTACCACTAATACATATCATTGGAGGTATATTCATTATATGTGATCTTTCATAGTTTTTGTGACAATTACGAAACTCCTCAATATCCATAGTTCCTCCAAACATTTTTAATAAATATCTTGAAGGTGCTGGTCTAATATTCTCATTATAACCATAACGGTTTGCTAACATATTGATAAGTGTATTAATTTGCCATAGCTTATCACTCTTGCTATTCACAGAAAAATTGTATGCTGACATACAAGGAAATGAGCAAAAAACACCATAAACTTTAAAATTTCCAGTAGCATAATTATAATTGAGTGGCATATGACCACAAAAATTAACTACACTATGGCAACACCAAAAACATACTGATCTAGTGTTTTCAACAAGGTTATTTATTTCTAATTGTGGATTACAATCTGTCTCAATTGTAGTTTCAAAATTATTGACACGTTCATATGGAGATGGAAATGTGCTGTCTTGTGTATTATCTTCATCTATCACACTTTTTATAAAGTCATCACTTAAATGCAATTGTAGAATATCATTTGATATTTCCGCATCATTACTTTGTTGATCTTGTTGTATTTGTTGTTGATGTGAGACTTCTTGTTGTATTTGTTCTTGTGGTGGTGGTGGTAGTGGTGATGGTGGTGGTGTCTCCACCATTGATTTCTTTTTGCGTGGCATTGTGTATATGATAAACAAATAAATACCAACAGAACCCTACTCGTGTACTATCATATAGTAGTCTAATTTCTTATATACTTTATGAAACTGTTTAAGGTATCACCAAGTATCTTTTTAGGATCATCTGTAGATTTCTCCAACACATCCGGTTTATTCTTATACACGCCTTTAATACATTTCAGTCTCATTTCGCGGATTTCTTCCCTTAATGATGAAATTGTTGAAACAAGAATATATACAATATATATCAAGATAATATAGATAATCAGCGATATAAGATCCATTCTTACAACTATCTTATATATTTTTCACGTGATCAAAGTTTAAGCAAACTTTAATCCAGCATCTCCTCCAATAATCTCTAACACATTGTAGATCAATGCAAAGACAACACCTGTATATTCTTTGATATCTTCATACTTATTAACAGATATCTTCAAGGATGTATTTATTCCATAAGTACTAGATGGATTGTAATAGCCACTTGGTTGCCATCTCTCAGGTTTCACAGCGAAGGAATACGCATATATACCCTCTTTTGGGACAGTTGTATGATGTTCGTAAGGTTGTATCTTGTTGAAATATACCCCATTCTTCTCCTCAACCCTTTCATTCGATTTATTCCAGAGAATTTTGGCTGATTTAAGAATTTCTAAATCTCTCTCACCTAAGAGGCTAGCAGTATAATTGGTATAAGCATTTCTATCATCTCTATCAGCCCTAGCCATTACCCATATAAGCTCTCTAACAGGCGTGCTGAGATCAAGATCCACAGATACAACATTATCTATCACATTGAAATCCTTTCGGTATATTGTTGGAACAATAAACTGGTTATTCATCTGATTAGTTGTGATCATTCTACGCTCATCTTCATCTAGATACACATATTTACATTCCATATAGGAAGATAGATCATTAGTGTCTATAAAGTCAGTGATCTTAATGTTAGTCCCTCTTAATTTATTGTAATACGTTGGACTAATATATCCATATTCGTTATCATACACCTGATATAACTTTTCTGCGTCTTCACTCTCTATAACAATAATCAATTCACTTGTTTGTAAAGCACACAACGGGATACTAGCTGTGGTATCTCTTGAAAAGTAGAATTGTAGAGGAACTGCAATTTCCTTAGAAGATATAGACGGTAGTTGTGGTACTTCTAAACTGGTTATCAATGAGCTCGCGTTAGGCATAATAGAAGATGGATAATAGGAGTATTGATATGTACCATTTTTACCTAATATTACTGTCGGTTTTGTTATACGTGGATTGGTCATCGATGGGACATTCCCTGTCATACGATTATATCCTTCCTTCCTACCAGACGACATTGTTAATTCATTCCAGATCAACATCCAGTCCCCATATATTGTGTCAATGGGTCTTCCATATGAACCTATAAAAACGTCTGCTCTACGGATAAAGATAGTAGCAAAGTTTTCTATCCACCTAAAACGTAAATTACCATTAGAATAAACGTTCGGCATCTTCATAACAAGATTAACTGTTGATAGAAGATCACCATGTCGTGGTACCTTAATACGTGAAAGAGAAGTTTCACCAGATTTTAAAGATGGTGGAGATCCCTCAAACTGGATCTTAAGCGATTCCATAGAAAAACGCGTGTGCCTCCTATAAACATATTTAAAGTGTGATATTTCGGGATTAGTAGAGAAAAAGGCATCTGTTTGTCCAACAGATACAAGTTGTATTAATGCGGATGTAGGCATATTAATTCTATCTATATTAGAATATACGTCTTTTTTTCTTCTTGTATTACAAATATATATACAATTAATGAATGAGATATGTATTGATAGAACAACTAGCAACAATTTCAAAAGACCATCTAGCACATTATCGTTATCAATGAGAGAAATTAAAAAACAGCGTAAATTACTTAGGATCTACAAAGATCGTGTCTTCATTATGACTATCCTCTGTAAAAAGAGTGAATCATTTTACAATACAGTCAATACACTTTTTATTGTTATCCTTATATTGACATCTACACTTTTAGCAGTATCTAATTCATATCACTTTGAAGACAAACATATGAACGAAAATTTTAGAATACTCGGTATATTCCTCAATTCAATAAATGTTTTAATTGTATCTTTCAATAGCCAGTTAAAAATAGGAGAGAGAGCGAGTGAATTTAAACTAAAAACCCAGACCTTTAATAAACTTGCTCACGAGATAGAGATGTTGTCTATTGGGGATGTAGTTGATACTATTTCCGTCCAGAACATAATAGCTCGATATGATATTATTGTTGATAATACGGATAGTTTTCCTGGGTATATCAAAAAATCTGTAAGCAACAAATATAAAGAAGATTACAATATGCCTGTAACTGTAATCTCTCCGCATAAAAGAAATAGTGAAAATGATAGCAATAATACTACGCCACCTATACAAGATTTAGAAGAAATGTTTCATATTCAAAATGAAAGAAATATGGAAAGAAATATAGAAAACGATATAGAGATCACGACTCACAGTGAGCCTAATAGAAAACGATTTAATTCTATTTCTATTTCTCCTTTGAACTCAATCTAATAGAAAAATTAGAGTTGTTTGTTTTTATGTTCATGATCAGTTTATGTTTATCGCAAATGGATTACTTGTCCTGCTAGAAATATTCACTGGATCTAAACGATCCTTAAACGCATTCATATCACCTGATTGTTTTTCGTGTGTAATCTCACAGTGATCCATATGTCTTGAAGATGACTGGTATATCTTACCAACATTACCCCTCTCACGCGGCGCAATATCATCTTCCACTAAACGGTTGCTATCCATCTTGACCTTGCTAGATGAATGTCCAATCTTCCCAAGATTACCTGATCCAGCGTTCGGTGTGTGTCCTGCAGAAACCATAATAGCCTCCCGTGTTCCATCAATCTCAGCATTAAAGGCGTTATCTCTGGACATCTGGCTCTTGTTCTTAGCATCTCCACCTCCTGTATGTTCAACATCACTAGTAAATTGTTTTTGAGTATTCTTAGCATCTGGTGAAGAACTTAGATAACCACCAAACATTGTTTCAATGAACCCTCCAATGTATCCTAGAAGATTCTTCGCACCTGTCGTTGTTTCTTTTGTAGTAGTCTTAGCAACTAGGTTAGGATCATAAGAATATACTTTGTAGGTTGTCCCGCCAATATTTCTAAGTGTATCCTTTATGTTTGTAGTTTCTTTCATAGTTGTCTTAGGAGCATCCTGAGGAGCAGTGTAGTTCGCATCAGCACCTTTCAAGTTGTTCATCGTGTTGTCGTGAATTAATGTCTCTTTAATTGTGGTTTTAGCAATATGTGTAACTGGATCATAGGTTGTAAGCTGTTCAGGCATCTGTGCTTTCATACTTCCGGGTGCATATGTCCTAGGAGCATCTACAAGATATTCTTTAATACTGTTCTTAGCGGTATCAAGAAGCGGTGCTACAACCGCAGGAATAATACTAGCCACATTAGAAACTACTGTCCTCTCCTCTGTCAGTTGCCTCTCATTATCATATACAATAATAGCAGACTTGTTGTAATCATCAGTATCTCCACGACCAACATTTTGCTGATCCACAATACCCTTATACTCTTTATGGGTATCCACACGTGATGTCGGCTGAACCACAAACTCTGGACGTGTCTCAGGAGCTATCACCGCACCAGTGGTAGTGAAGAGATTATCCTTAGTTTGTTCAAATGTTTTTTCAGGCAACCTCTTCTCCATATTGATCGCTTCCTTAGACAATCCACGATCAATACCCTTCTGTGGTGCTTGAAACCTACCAGCAAATGTAGATGATCTTTGATCACTCTTAGGACGTGTGGCATAAAGATCAGTGGGAACTGCATATTTAGAAGTATTAGCCTGTTGAAATCCACCGATACCTGATGAAGAATAACCTTGATTAATTCCTGGGCCTACACGTATTTGTTGTATAGGGAAGGCGTTGTTGTGAGAACGTAATTCGTTTATACGTGATTTATAGAAGTCATCATTGTTCTTCATCCCACATACATTACTTATTCCAGATGTGGGCTTAAAGAAACACTCTGTCTCTTTCTTAGATTGATAAACCATAGGATCTCTCCCTGTATGATTAGAGAGTGTATTCGCATATCTCTCTACATTCGTGTTCTGTGTTACGTTTTTCTTCAAGAAAGGCGTCATATTGTTGTGTCCAAATGTAGAACGATCAATCCTCTCACCAGTCAAAGAGTATTCAACTGTGTTGTCATCTAGTGGTGAGAACTGACGAAGATTAGGATTAAAGCCATTCACTACACCCGTATCAAATGGTGCTTGTGATTTTTGATATAACATATTTGCTCTGGTTATTTGATCCTTCTGGATCTGCTGAGTGAAATTACTAGGTGTAGGTTTCGCAAACATAACTTATGTTTTTGTATATTTTATCTATCTTATATTTTGTGATGAAGAAAAAAGAGTTATATCTCGTTTCATACAAAAATAATAGATCATCTAGTGATCTAATGATTATCCAATGATTATCTGATGATATCATCTAAATATTTAAGACACAACACCAGTGCCAGTAATGGCAGCGTGTGTGGTAATGGTGAAATCACCTAATGACTGATTAGAAAACACCTCAATGTCCATATAAGCCCTAGTCTTAACATTGTTATTTGAACTAGTGGAAGGAGTATTGCTCCATGGGAACTTGATTGTGGCACCCTGAGCACCGTTCTCTAGAACAACAATATCTTGAAGTTTAAGTGTAGATACAGCGCTGTCATATACCTCAGTAATAAGAGCATCTTTCTTCCCAGAATTAGGAGTAATGAACACCTCGGCACGACGGAAACCGATTCCACCATCCTCCTTAGCCACATGGAACTTCACGCTAATCCTGAAAATAAAGGTGTCTAATTCACTAGTAGGGATACTATCCCAATTGATGTTAAAGCCAAATTCGCATTCAGACTGATCATCAGTCCCCTCATACTTAGCACCACCGATGTTATAGAAAACTTTGCTAACATCATCAGTCTTGATGTAGAGAGAATCATTGATAGCAACACCTTTCTTAGTAGAATTATTTGTGTGTATATCAAGTTTATACTGTGGATCACTGGTTCCGATACCAACTGTTCCATCATTCTTAATGATGAAAGGTGTAGAATCGTTGTCGGTATCCTCAACCAATAACATATCATTGTTGCTAGGATCACTGTCAGGATCATTCCTGTTGATATGGAGCCATGCCTTGACATCATCAGTCCTCAAAATACCCATAGCGACATGTCCAGTCTTATCAATACGGAAAGGCGCACGATCCTGGTTTTCCTTAGTAATAAAGAGAGCAAGATCCTTCTCCCCACCAACTTGATTGTCCTGGATCACAGTAAGAGCAGTCTCAGTTCCAGTATTATGAACGTGGAAAGCAGCAGTCTCACTCACAACAGTGTTGCTAATGATATTAGATCCCTGGCTATAAGCAATAAGGTTGCCATATATAGTGGTAGTTTGTCCCACCTCACCAATGATCACATTCTTGCCGTGGATACGAGTATTCACAAGACTATCTCCACCAATAGTTACAGTGCTGTTCGCAGTATCACTCTCATCTAGAATAAGTTTCGCATGATCACTATCAGCGTTGAAGGCGAAGTTAGGAGTATCAAAGCTAAGTTCATCCCTGGCATTCATAGTGATCTTCTTTGAGTTTGTTGTCAAGACATCTGTTCCGTCAATCTCAGAAGTAGTTTCAGACCCAATAACAACACCAGAGCTATCTGCCTTGAAATAAGCTTTGCTATTGTTGTTATTAAGGGTGTATATGCCAGCAGTAACAGATGTAGTGTTAGTTTCAATAGTTGTGGATGTGCCATACATAGAAAGGCTCTGGGTAGAAGAAGAACCCATTTGAATAGAACCAGAATTATCGTCATTGTTAATCTTCAAGTAAGCCTTATCAGTGCTGCTATTTACCTCAAACATTTTAGTGTTGTTGTTGATGCTATTAGTGGAAGTAAGAGTGGTGGCAACACCTTTCAACCCAAGAGTGGCGGTCTTGTTGCTTCCTAATGCGATGTTAGAGTTAGCCTCATCCATCAACAAATGGACATTGTCAGTAGCCTTCTGGACATTCAGGAGAGGGGTAACAACATCAGTGGTGGTAGCGGCAGTAAGAGTTGTAGCAATACCTTTCAATCCGAGAGTAGCAGTCTTTGCAGTTCCCAGTGCGATGTTAGAGTTAGCCTCATCCATCTTGAGATGAACATTGTCAGTAGCCTTCTGGACATTCAGGAGAGGAGTAACAACATCGGTGGTGGTAGCAGCAGTAAGGGTTGTAGCAATACCCTTCAAACCGAGGGTAGCAGTCTTAACTGAACCTAGAACAATGTTAGAGGAATCTTCATCCATCTTAAAATAAACATTGTTGGTATCCGATTGAACAGCGAAGTTAGAAGTATTGACATAAGCATTTTGTTCTGCGAAGATGCTAGTGTTTTTACCATATAGATCAGTAGTGTTTGTAGCAGAACCACCGACCTGGATAACACCATCCGTATCAATCTTCATATAACCAGCGTTGTTTCCCTCATTCACAAAGAACTTAGGTGTTTCGGTCTTAGCCTTAGTGGTAGATGTGATAGTGGTGGTTTGACCATCCATATTCAATTCTGCAGTAGAACTTGTTCCCACATCAATCTTATGATTATCTTGATCAAGAGAGACAATAGCGGAATCGTTTCCAGAACCTACTTGGATGGTTTTACCTTTTACATTGACAGTGCCACCTGTTTCACCGGCATCCACAGTCTTACCTGAGAGTGTTACAGAAGAAGTATCTTGTCCAGCAGTACCGAGAGAAAGAGTAGTAGATTTAACTGTAATAGTATCACCATTATCGCCGATATTAAGAGCATTTTGTACTCCTCCTTGAGAATCATTGTGACTCTTAATATTATGAACAACCATATCATCAGTCCATGTGCCACCTACCACACGTAATTGCGAGCTAACCGAATCATCTCCTAAATTTGCATAAACAGTGTCAATATCGTGTGATAAAACAACTGGGAAATAATTGACATTATTAGTGTTTTTCTTACCATTGTCAATGTTAAGGATACTGTTAATAGAATATAAATAGCTCATCTTTTCAATATATCACTTTGAATATATGTTAGAAAAAAATAAAATTATTGATATTGATTACATTATTTTTTTGTTGTATTCTACACAACTATATAATTTTGTAGTGTCTTCATATTTAACCAGAACTTTTCCATCTTATCCTCATACCCTACCCTTTTCTCACTGACATCCACACTTACATTTGCTGATCCATAATCATTCTCAGCTATCACCATAATCTCATATGATCTTCCATATCCGCCCCATTTCAGTTTCAATGTTTCACCCTCCAATGTAGCGTTTGTCATATCTATTTCCTGAATAATCCTATATGTCTTGATATACCCACTGAACAGATTTTTAAGATCAATAACTATATCGCTATCTAGCACATATCTTCTTGACACATACTTAGCATAAGGTGGCACTGTTTTCAGTAATCCATAAACCATAACAGGGTTTCCTGTATTGTTTGTGATCATCTTATTGACAATTGCTGATCCATACCAAACCATAAGGTTCAAGTTGATATCCTTAGAAGGTCTCTCATGTACCCTCAAAACATATGTCTCCCCATCGATACCTATTACAATATCATATGTTCCACGTCTCTTATCGTTAATCGTAAGAAAACCCAATTTGTTATCAATCTCATAATCATTCTTGTCAAGTGAATATGGGTTATAAATAAACGAATATTCGCTAATACGGTTGATAGGCATTGTGCTCCTACGAATATTTTTGAGGTTATACTCCACAAGGGATGATGTTGAATAGATGTTATCACTAACTTGATCATCTCCTAATGAAGGGATAGTATATCCTTGATAACCACCCTCCACAATATAACCATTCCATACAAGTGTTCCATACGGATTAGTAAATGTCATAGAGATTGGATAAGTGGAAGTGGAATTGGAAGTTCCGGAACGCGAAACTGATAATTCATTGAGTGTTGTATCATATGTTACGTTTTGGTTTTCTACAATACTGACGTTTGATATCTGTCCATAGACCAGTTTTGATAGTGGTATCTTCTGTGCTGTGGATAGAGAAGGGAAGTAATAAATCGGTTTGTCCCTCACACTCTCAGGCGGTAATGTTCCTGTTTCAGTGATACTAAACACGGTAGTTTCTTCACCACTAAGATTAGATCCTTTTACAGATACATTATAGTTAAGATTTCTATAAGAGCTGTTAATGATCAACTTGTCATTATCAATAGATACACTATCATTCATACCTTGTGTAGTAATGGTATTCACATACTGAATGTTAAACCCAGATACATACGAAGAGAGATTAAATACAAAATCTCCATAAGTAACCCTCTCACTGGTTGTGGCTACAAGTAGTGTAGGTGGCGGCGGTGGAACCTCTGTAACAGTAAGTGTCCATACAGCAGTATCTTTCGCATTCTTCGCTTGAACATATACATCATATGTAACACCTCTGTAATATCCTTCCAAAGAGAGTTTAAGATCCGTTGTGGGATCAAATGTTATGTTATTATACGTGTTTAGATAATTGATCACTTCTCTTCTTTCTCTCTGAACACTCGCTGTTCCCGCTATGTAATCAGTCAATATCTGTGATACTGTAGCTAGATCATTATCACTCAACTCTGTATCCCAAACAAGAAGGTGTGAAAGTGCCCATTCACTCTTCTCCTGATCCACACCATTCACATAAAGCTTCGCACTTGTAGATTGAACAAGTTCAGTAGTTGCTGTAGTACCTGCAGCAATATTGTCTATAAGTACATTATTAGGAGACACACCACGAGTTTTAGAACAACAAATGAGCCAGTCTTGTTTATCTCCAACATTTACCACATTTGTAATAAAGCCATTCATACTGACAACTCCACGATTTCCTGACCAATGTCCGTGGATTATATTGAGGTTATCATCGCGTGTTCCTATTATTCTTCCGTGATTCTCTAATATTCCTGAAGTGTATCTTGAAATAGAACAGATAGTAGTAGTTCCATTACTGAACAAACCAGATGGTATTTCCAGAATACCACCCTTTTCAGCATAAATCTGATCAATCCCATCAATGGACTTCTTATAAATACCCGAAGTGGATGCGGATGCCTTGATCGCATCTCTGGCATTTCCGGATGTATCCGGTAGAGTGTTTGTGGAAATATCCCAGTTCTTAGCGTGATATCTAGCCCACGGAGGGTTGTCTATAAACACCTGATGATCACTTGGTTGAAGATAATCCTTGATACCATCATTAGGATCTACGTCAGTTGTTAGATATTGACCTACCTCATACGATAATTTAATACCATCAAATACCTCTGCTATATTACACTCAATATGATCTAATCCTATTGTGATGTTCTGGTCAGAAAGGAGTGTTGTGGGTGCTGGTGGGTATCCCTCTGTAACCCTTACTGTCCAGATAACATCATCTGTGTCGTTCTTAGCAAATATACCCACGTCGTAGTCTTTTCCACGGAGATCTCCCTGAATGGATACAGTTGTATCTGTGATAACGACATTGCTCTCTCTCCCTGTACCCTCTACTACCCCGAAATATATCCCATCGCCTGCGAATATAGAGCTTAGGGTATATTCCGCCTTATTGTCTGTAAGAGAAACACTGATATTGTCTATAAGACGAGTAGGTGGTAGTGGTAATTCCTTTACATTCAATGTCCAGTCAGCACTAGCTGTGGAGTTAGACGCCCTAAACACCACAGAGTATAACTCATTACGGAAACTACCAGTTATTTTGAAAATACTGTCATTCACTAACACCACATTATTTTTAGGGTTAGATACGATAGAGAATGTATTTAACTGTTTCCCAATAATATAGTCACGGATATCAATTTCCATCTCATTGTCTCCTAGTGAAAAGCTTACTGGATCAAGAGCAGTAGGTGGTGTAAGTTGTGGCTCAGTAATCTCGAATGTAAGGGTAAAAGCTGAAGAAGGATTGCTAACTGATACCTCAACTGTGTATGTAGCATTCCTGAAATCTGGAATAATCGTCATAGTCTGATTCTGTAAATCAATAGATACATTGTTGTGTGGGCTAGTCTTTACAGAATATCCAATGTTAATACCTTGAAAAAACTCAGTAAGATCATACACAATAGGTAAATCATCGGTGATATCAATATACTCTGTATCCGGATTATCAGCACGTTTAAGGATACCAGGTGGAATCTTAACAGATTGTAGTTTCTTTCCTAACTTACCACGTCTCCTAAAATTAGACGCAGGGTTTTCTGCTTTCTCCTTCATTTCTTTCATTAATACAGCAGGATTAACTAGTGGTTTAGTCCTGTCTGGGAGGATCCTAAAATCGACGATGACAGATCCATATGTGATCTGATCAACAACAACATTCTCTGGATCAATTCCCAGTTCAGTAGAGATATCATCTTGAAAATCAGCAACAAACTGATTATAACTTTCAGTCCCCTCAGCTCCCACGTCACCATATTGAAGATCAAACGTTAGGGTGCCACTAGCCTCTGTAAAGTATTGCTGGATAGGTGGTGCATTAATCTCAGTAACAATAACACTCCAGAAAGTATATCCTTGTCGATTGCTAGCCCTTACTGTTACGGTGTGTGTAGTTCCCCTGTAATCACCCACGATTCTCAACCTGTTATCATCTGTTATCAAAGCAGACCGATGGATATCTTGTTCTATGACATACTTTAAGTTGTATCCACTAAAATAGTCAGGAAGATTATAGAACAACTCGTTGTTAGTTACACCAGTGACGATCTTATCATTAGAAACTACACGAGGGCTAGTAAGTGCTGGGAAATCGGTGTATGTAAGAACACGATCATAGATCTTAAAGTCCTCCATATACACATTGTCTCTGAACTTACCGATATAAGCCTTTGGTGTTCCCCCAGTAACATTCATTATAAATGTTCCACCTACCTCTAAGGTCTTCTTTCCAGAAGGAACAAGAGCACCATCGCGATAAACACGCAAGTATAGATAGTTCTTATAGGTTCTCACGGTAAATACCCAAGATATCCATAGTGAATTAATAGTTACCGCTGTATTAGTGATAGGGATGGATAAAGAGTATATATTGCTACCATTACCAACTACCCATTCAATTGTTTTCGTGGATGTGGGTGCGGTAATCTTCATAAGTGTGTTGTTTCCACTCTCCATCTGGAAAGAGGTGTATGATGTTGGAAGTAGGGTATTAACCCGCTGTTTGAACATAATAGACATCCTACCAGTGTTGTTGAATGTCTCAACAATCTTAGAAGCATCTTGTATTTCAAGGTATTGATTTCCATCAGGTGCTCGCCAGTATAATGAGTTATTGTTGGACCTGTAATAATGGAGACCCACGTTGTTGATGATCGTCCCTACACCACCTGATATTGTTGTGCCTGTAAGATCAACAACAGTAGCATCTAGAACAGATCCAGATGTTCCTAAGTTCATAACCGAACCTGAGCTGATATCTTGAAATCTATAAGAAACAATCGCACCATCAACGGAGGCACTATTCACATAGAGCAACCTATAAGCATCCTCTTCGCGGAGAGCGGTGTTATACACCTTAAAGTCCTCTAACATTGCTGGGGAAACATCGCTGTTATCAGAGGTATTTCCATCACCACCGAGATAAGCTTTTGTGGCATTAGAACCCACAAAAGGAACGAAGTTGCTCAACTTACTATAACCTACTCTTAGAGAGTTTAAGAAGATCTCACAGACTGTTTCAATACCATCAAACCTGATTACAAACAGGTATAGATACCAAACATTTGTCAAAATCTTGTTTTGTTCTGTCTCTACTACCATTGTATTCCCTGTGCTATCCTTTACCCTCATTACAACCGCTCCATTCTCATCAGGCGATACTATGCGTAGCATATCAGTGCTATCCGATTTCACAATCATATCCGCAGAACTCGTGAGGATATCCATATCCTTCTTCCAATACATAACACTCAATTCAACCACACTAAAACGACGAACAAGTTGAGTGCTTCCTGATATATCTATATACGCTCCTGAATATCCCTCGCCAACTAAACAGCTATTGTTTATATATGCCTCGGTGCTAAGAGTGAATGTTCCGGTGCCATCAACACCACCAGAGAACAGGTTATCTATGGCATTGTTTGTAGGAGAACTTGCACTTTCAAATGTATAGTGGATGATCAGATTCTGTTTAGCACCATACACCTTAAAATCATCAAGGTGAGCCCATACAACTCTCTCAATTTTCGCGCTAGATGTGTTATCGTCCATCCTTAACCCACCAACACAACCGAATGTTTTAGTAGTGTTGATCATTGCGGATGTTCCAGATGTATCCTTCACATTCAATGTAAATACAAGTTGATCACCATAATGGACAATAGATACATCCACGTTATACCAGTTGTTTAATGGAAGATTTGTTCCAGACAACCCTAGACCACTTGTAGCATTCATTGTTGATCTTGTAGGCTTATCGGTTGTAGCCGGAGGTGTAAGAGATACAGTAAGGGTTGTAGTGGAAATATCTAAGCTGAACACATCTCCTATTAAAAACTTAATATTCGCATCAATCTCAGTAGGTTTGAACCAAAAGCTATTCCGCATCTGGAAACCACCCTGAGATTTTTCCATAAAGTTCGGTGGTATCTCTACAAATGTCTCACTGTAATTGTTCCATTGAAGAGCATAAGGGTTGTAGTTACCTTTCACCACAGAGATAGCACCCGCTGTAATAGATCTCTCTCCCTGCGACGAATATATACACTTGCTGATCTGTTCTTCTGTAAGATCCACACGATACACACGTAGATCCGTAAGATATGCGGTATTTCCTAGTGAAGTTCCATCACTACCATTACTACCCACCTTGAACTCTAATGTATCAGTGGCGAGTATGTTTCCATACCCGACGAACCCTACCTGTTCTGTATTGATTGTATCTTGATGGACGAGTGTGCCATCCCTATAAACCTTCATAACTAGTGATCCATTTGTATCAACACGTCCATCATACACAAACGCCCAATGGTGCCACTCACCATCTGTGTTAAGTGATACTGAGCTTGTTCCTACGTTTGTACCGTCGCCACTCCCCACCCTGAAACGAATGCTTGAAGCGCCCACCTCGGCAGATATGATATTATTGTAGGATCCATCAATAACCTTATTGATATTGATGATATTGAAGGATGATGCCTGTGTTTTCACCCAACCCATAACAGTGAAGTTGCTAGATGTCATATCCCTCATCATCCTATACACAGATTGCTCTGTTTCAAGAACATCCATCTCATATACACCCATATTCTGGTGATTTTGACAATAGAAGTATAATTTTGTGTTTTCAAGAACATATGGTAGTGTTATAACAGTCTCTCGATTCGTAGTGTCGTATGATATCCATGTTTGTTCATATGATGATCCGGATCCCCATACGTTCTGATCAGTTATTTTGATAGGATGATCACCATATGTGCTAATATCCGGCCATACAAAACGATGGATCCTACCCTTTGTAAGTGTGATAGGGTTGATATCACTCACATAGATACGATTACTTCCACTACCACTACTTAAAGGAGCTGTGAAATTGTATGTGATCGGTGTAAGTGTGTTATCGGTGATTGTTATATAATCATTAGAGCCGGAACCAGCTACCCACTGATATGATTCTTTGTAATCATTTGTTGTATATATGGGTGGATTTGTGGATGTGGTCGGTATAACACCATCATACAACACAGTGTTATCAAAATGATTGTTGGTGTTGTTAATGAGTCGATACCATATTAACAATTGATCTAGATGATTATCATATCCACCATAGTCATTGAATACCCTCGCAATCTCGTGAAACGTAAGTGATCTTGAATAAATACGTGTATTTCCAACAGATGTGGTGGCATTTGTAAGTGTTAATACAATGTTACTAGTGAATGAGTTGATTTTAGGTGAAGTATTCAGCGCGATATAACCCTTTTTCTCTCCATTCATCCAGATAGAAAGCTCACTATTTATTGTATCGTAATGGAATGTCCAATGATGCCACGTATCAGTTGTTGCGTTGTGGTTAATACTTACAGTGTTTCCTAACAATTCAAAGCTTGCGGTAGTAGCCTCAACACTTGTTTTAAGGACGGTGGTGGTTCCAGAGGCTACAACTGAAAGATCAATTGTGTTCTTTACCCACATTGTAATAGTTCCCCCATCCGTAATCTTGTTTAGAAGTGAAATAACTGAGCTGTCATCAATAATCTTAGCCGATGTGCCACCATTACTATCCAATGTCATCGGATAAGAACCAGCAGCGGTAATATTGTAATAGTGTTTTCTAGTAGTGTAGTCATACATCGCAATACAATCTGGAATATCCACTCCATTTATATGATGAATCGCACTTTGTAGTCCTAGATAATTCACTACACCTCTATACACCCTCACGTCCTGACACCATGATCCCGCTAGAGAATTGTTCTTCAAGATAATATTAGGAGATGTGCTAGAAATCATTGTAAATCCCGAGTGTCTCTTCTCACCTACTATTAAACCATTACGGTATAGCACCATGTTAATACCATCAAAGCTACAAGCCCAGTGGTTCCATCCGCTAGTGCTAGTGGAGATCTGAACAGTGTGTGTGGCATCCCCACCAATACCCTCCACACTCATAGAAACCTCAGTGGCACTCACTACAAATGTGATACCACACAATGATAACTCCATATCAGCACCATTATTCCAGAACATAAGTGTGGTAGCATTACGGATACTGTCCATTAGCGATGTGCTACTGTTAGAAACAGTAATACTAGCACCCACCGAATTAAAACTAACCGCACCCATATTAGATTGCCTACCAGATATCAGCGATATACCTGATGGTAAAGTGGTGATCGCTAATTGACTTGTGTCGTTTCCATAGTTATTGATGGGTACGGCAGATGTATCAAATCGCCACCACAACATAACATTTGTAGGATCACCAGGGTATTCCTTAGATATCACTAGATCTTTCTGGACAACATCAACAGATCCCGAACTTACAATCTTACCATCGGTATCTAATGTTCCTTCAATAATACCACCAAAAAGTCTCAATTTACTCCTATCAGGAGTAATCCAATCACGTGGGCGATACTTCAAAAGATTATCTGGATGGAATCTAAACTGTTCAATGTATCCTGTTTTAGCGGTGATATTAGTCATAAATTCAGGGATTAACCTAAACTCTTGAAAACTAACATTTGCTAAACCAAACTTGAAAGCAGAGACAACCACACCTGTCTCCGTAATATTCGCAACATCATCAGTTTGAAACTTACCCACTAACTCACCATCAATATAGATAGATATATTGAATGTAGAGCTGGTTTTCTGTACGGATACAGATATATTATACCATACCTCCGGGAGCAATGATACGGCGATATGTGCGGTATAACCTAGAACAGACACACTATCACTTGTGATCTTAATAAATTGTTCTCCGGATCCTTCACTGTAAAACTCATCACCACCTACCACGCTAGAAATATGTTTTTTCCAATACGTAATGGTAAAACCTGTTGATAGATTGAATGTAGATGTTTTGTAAGAGGAAGGGATAGATATATAGGAACCACCCGTGAATGTTTTAGCAGATACATCAAACAGATATCCATAATCATTGTTGAGAGTGCCTGTGAGAGTAGCCTCAGGATGTGTAAAGGTATTGGTATCAAATGATAGGTGAATATCAGAAGAACGTGTATTATATATCTTATGGATTGTTTCAGGTTCCAGATTTATCCTCCACATACGGAAGTCGCGGAAATTAGCTACACCGCGATCAGCATTCAGTCTAAACACAGCGTTGTCGGTGATAGGGACTAGTGATAAATTAGAGACGGTGATTGTTTTTACAACATTCTTGTTGATGTATATTCGTAATTCGTGTTGATCAGTAGAGGGATAATATTGAAGCGTGATAGCCACATGGAACCATTTATCAGCTGGTGTAGGGAGTGAGAGTGTGGTATCAAGCGAATATAAGGAGTTATTGCCGTTTCCTAAGTTTCCCACAATCTGGTTATTCGTAATAAAAACTTTAAGGTATGTATTGGAGGAAGTGCTGTTTGCAATACATACATCATAATCCACAGATGTATTAACAGCGGGTGATCCAGTCGGGTATCTTTTCCAATAGCTAATGGAATACTCATGGGTGTTCATAACAACATCTTGTATGATGTCCCTGGATACAGAAATATGACCGGATGAAGAAGTGTTCCAATATCCTCCATATGAGGGTGAATAAGTAATGATGTTATTAGTGTCTTGAATGTCATATGATGATGATTTAACACCGTGATTGAATAAGACATTAGAGGAATACTGCTGGAACCACAACTCCGGAAAAATGTTTATATGTTCATCATAAAATGTGGATATACTACTCATTTGCTTTATAGCGCGAAAAAAATGGTATGATGAAGGTGGATTCACAAAAAATTGATGCCATTATCTAGATTATATAGATAAACCAACGTAATGGAACAGATCACTACATCCACATCCCCATCAGAAAATAATCGAAGGTGTTTCTAATATATCCATATCCTCGATCAAAATCGCATACAACTCTTTAATACAGATGCTTTATCACTCTTAGAAAAGGTGAATGATAATTCAATTGACTTGATTTTAACGGAACCACCACTCTTTTGTGTCATTATTTTCTACATAATATAAAACAGCTGATAATTTATAATCATTTGATTTAATGAGTAGGCATTTTACTATTCAAAAATTAGAAAATAAAAAACGGGCGTTTTAAAGTTTCAACGGTGTAAAAAGTTAAAAAAGGAGATAATTTGATTTATGGAAAATACTTTAGAAAATTTTAAGTTTAAACAAATTAGATTTATTGAATGAATCAAAACAAATCCACAGCCTATCAATAGTAAAACAAACTCACGCGAAATAGCAATATCAGCTGTTAAAGATAAACAACCTACATTTCATAGTGAGTATGATAATGGTATATATAAATATCCTATGGTTGTGAGTAAAAACAAGTTTCATTCTTCAATTGTTTGAAGCATTAATTAAAAAACATTCAAATAAAAAAGATATTGTTATGGATACATTTCTAGGAGGAGGAACTACTGCAATAGCTTGTAAGAATACAAATCGTAGATTTATAGGCTGTGAGATCAATAGATAAGTAGAAAGTATATGTTAGATATATGAGTGTTCGGTATTAACATCATCAAAACACAAAACCCTCGCCAATGATATTTACATAGGTACTAGCACGCATTACACCCAGCTCACTGCTAACCAATATCTCAGTATCTATATATCCTCTACAACTATTATTATTTTCATCCAGATTGCGCCATTCAATAAGGATCAAACTCTTAGTAGCACCCTTACGGATAATATCACTTTGACGGATAATAAATGTGCTAGCAACCGTATCGCTTAGATTTGTGCTTATAATAGATCCAGGAAGTCCCGCATTAGGATCATTCTTAGGAGAGATAAAAGCATCAAACACCCTAAAACCGAAGTTATTATTCTCGTTAGAACCACTCACGTGGAAACGGATACTAGACCTGAAAAGATATGATTCAACATCCGGATAATGGCTGAGATCATTGTCCCATTCTAACATAATACCCAATTGACACAAACTTTCCCTGTTAGTGCTCATATATTGTTGCCCACCCGTAGAGAACAAAACCTTATTCACCTGGCCGTTATTGATCACCAGGCTGTCATTGATTTTGAGATTCCCATCAACCTCCATAAGATAATCACGTGTAGCACTAACCTTCACATTCCTATCACGATTTCCTTCAATATCTAAACCATTCAATCCCCAAATCTCAGTTTGTTCCAATGATCTCTCAAACATTTGTATATCACGTATGAATATAGGTGATATATCGGGTGTGATCTCACTGCCCATTCTTACAATAACATCAGGAACAGAGAAGTTCGGGATGAAGTTAGGGATCTCTAAGGTGCTATCTAAGAAACCACCAATATATATCCGCAGAGTGGTCTTCGATGTAGAAGACGTAGAACTGTCTCCGTCTTCCACCGTGAGATTGAAGATGATATTAGTCTCTACTTGTTCCTCCACACCTTCGGCACTAGTCAACATGTAACTGGCACCATTTACATCTCCCACCGTAAATCTAACATGTCCCTCCTCAATCACCTTCAAGTTAATAATCACGTTTTCTGCTGTTTTTACACTGAACAGTGAAATAGAAGGTAGGCTATTGTCATCTGTTTTTACAGTTACACTGTATGTAAATCCGCCGTTCATCTTATCAAGCAAGAATGGCACATCGGTCTCTTTAGGATAAAGGTAAGCCTCTCCGTTTCCTAGAAGAACCTCACTGTCAAAGTATAGGAGATAAGCACCACCTACACCCCTCACACGCTTGATAACAGGGATATCTTCAAATAGAATGGTGCTGTCAGTTGCATTAGGATCACTGTGTGTCATATCGTTGTATTCTGCGTGGTTCTGGAACTCACCATCCACGATCTCATCAAACTTATACCAAACCATTACGTTCTTTTGCTGTTCAAGAGCTTGTGTGGCGCTAAGATCAACTACCCTCTTATTATTGTTTAGTACTTGACCATTGAAATACATATTGCTTGTTCCGTAGTTGATCACCTCGTCAAGATTAGCATCCACAAGAGTCCATTTAATCATGGCATCCGTCGGGATATCCATCGCTTTTGCCACAACTCCACCGGTCATCTCCACTGACAACATCTTTCCGTTAATATCCAGCATCTCACGAGGATCACTGACACCCACACCAATTTTACCATCATCTTTAATAATCATACTTGGTTTATCATCTAGATCATCGTAGTGATCTACACGGAATAGATCTCTCGCTGGGTTAACACTAAGTGAGCTGTTCTTAGCGTCTCCCTTGATTTGTAGCCAGGCCTCAAGATTGCTATCACCTATTCCAGTATGAATACCACCCCCTATCCCGACGTTTCCTACACCATCAATACGCATAGTCATATCCATATTGTTTTCGTCATCTCCGACATATACTTGGAATGCGTCAATATTACATTCCATAACATTCACCTGTTTTACTTGGAATCCTACATCAGTACCGAAGTTTTCCACAACAAACGATGAACTCTCTTTGGTAACATTTGTAATAGTTACATTAGAACCCATGCCATATGCCACAAAGTCTCCTAAAATCTTAGTGGTTCCACCATCGCGGCCGATAACAATATCACGCGCGTTGATATTCATATTGTTAAGTGTATCATCTCCTAGATCCAATTTGCTAGCAGGTTTGTCAGCATATACAAAGTCTAGACTACGTTGAAACATTTCTAAGATATCCACCGCATTACAGGTAAGTTTCCCACTGAAATTGAGGTCTCCACCAATATCAAGGTTATAACCAGGGGTTGCTGTATTGATACCTACCTTGCCATCGCTTGATATTGTCATACGCTCAGTACCTGCTGTGTAAAACTGTAATTCATCGTTGTCCTCACCCGCATTTGTCTCCGCTTTTATATAGGTGTCTTGATCAACATCTATGACACCACCTAGTGATCCCCAAGTGTTTCCAGCACCGAAACCCTCAAACTGATCGGTTGTTGTGTTATACCTAATATATCCCTTTTGGATATCACTATCTGCTAATGGTCTCTCATCAGTTCCTCCACGAGGTAGCTTAATAGCGCTGTTATCCTCAATATGAAATATAACCTTAGGATCATTTGTGTTAATTCCTACCTTTCCATCGGTAGTGATCACTAGGCGTGATGTGTCATTGTCGGCGATATGGATAAGATCTTCTGCAGAGGAGATATTAGGGCTACGGTTGATACTAAAATAAGATGGCTCAGTGGTATCATTACCGAATGTGGTTCTCCCTTCATTGTCTATATATAATATCTTTTCAAGATCAATATTGTTGATACTATTAGTGCTGTTAGTGTTGTTGATATCGGTATTAGTGCTAGATGTGCCATTCCCCCACAACTGAATGATATCACTTGTAGCATCTTTCTGTTTTACAATAAACCCTATGTTGCTACTTATGTTATCTACCATTAGAGCACCTGATCCACTCTTGTTAGTGCTACCACGAACCACCACATTACCAGACATATCCATCGTTTTCTCAGCACGCACATTGATATTACCCGTATCATTATTAAGCTGAAACCTAGTTTTTTGTGTAGGATTTATGGAAAAGCTAGGAGTTATATGGACTTCTTGTTGGAGAGCTGATACATTCATTATGGAACCATTGATGTCAGTAATACCAGTTGTAGATGATCCTACAATCACCTTTGCTTGATCTTTATCAACCAGTAAATATCCACCATTGTTATTGTCGTTGATCTCAAACTTCTTTGTGGTGTGTTTTTCAAAAGTAGGAGCATTCACAATAATATTCTTAGAAGACAGTGTTGAGGTGGATGTTGCCGGGCTTCCTATCACAACTGTTCCAGAACCCTTGTTAAGAGATAAATGAGCTTTTTCATTGCTACTATTAATCTCTACAAGAGAGGTCTTTGCTGTAATTGTGTTCTCCGATTTACTTACAACGAGATGTGTCGGATCAGTTGTGGTATTCAACTGAAATACAGGTGTAGTATGGATTTCATTTACACTCGCAGTGATATTAATATTGGAACCTGTTGTGGTAAGGTTAGAGGTAATATTCGTAATAGCAGGGGTGTTGTTAGTAATCGACGTGGTAGCTGTGTTGTTGAAAGTAGTAGTCTGGTTAATGATAGAAGATGCTGAGTTATTTATGATAGGTGTGATTGTCTTGATCTCAATATCCGATTTATTGAAAACGGTCTGTGTAATATTTGACAAAACATCGGTGCTGTTTGTGATAGAAGCGCTAGCACTGTTAGTAATAGAAGATGTAGTGTTGGTAATAGATGTAGTGGCATTATTATCCAGATTTTGTGTGGTGTTGGTAATAGAGGTAGTTGCATTATTAACCTGTGTATCAGATTGTGTGGTAAGCGAAGCAATCTGGTTTGTAAGAGAAGCTACATCATATGTGATACTATCCGCCTTAAACAATATTTGGCTTGTAGTATCATCAATTGTCATAGATGTTTGATCACTAGCACCTTTTAGTTGAATATCTTTACGGGATATGAGTGTTATGTTGCTTTGTGTAGCATCAACCTCTATCATTTCAGATCCAGTGTCTGTGCTAGTAGAGATCTTCGCATAAGAGGTGCTATTGATATTAAGTGTTTTGGCATTCAGTGTAATATTGCTATTGTTTGAGAATATTAGAGCTTCGTCACCGAATTTAAGTAGCTTTGTTTCGTCATTGGCGTATATATAATTAGGGATATTCAGTAACTTTGTTTCAATATTTATAGCATTATTAACATCAAGCGTAAGATCATCTGCGTATAAACTGGTCGTGCTAGCATCTGTAATAAAGGTGCTAGCATATAGATTTAGCTGAGATGTTGCAGCAGTTCCTACTTGAATAGTAGAACCTTCATTATCAATCTCAATATACCCGCCATCTATGTTTGTATTAACTTTTATATTTTTAGATGCTTTTATTGTATGAGTGGCAATATCAAGGGTGTATGTTTGATCACTCTTGTTAATGATCAGGTTGTCAGTAAGGTTTAGAATAGATCCATCAATATTGACAACACCTGATGTCTTTCCAATAGAAAGCACATTATTGCTAAACTCTAAACTATCTTCGTGTGGAATAATACTGGTTGTCTGGATAGCATCTGTCCATAATCCTCCATCAACCTTTAACTGCGATGTAATTGCGGTGTCATTATATATAGCTTTTGCTCTTTCAAGATTATTTGTTATTACGACACTTCTCTTGTCTGTTTCTTCATCAATATGAATAGCATTGTTGATTGAATAAACCTGTTGTATATCTGGCATCTATATCATATACCTTTACATAGTTAGTTATATTTTTTCTCATTGAAGACAAAAAAGTTTAGTGAGCTATGACACATTACTTCAATTTCTATGTAATTTCTATACCTTTGTCGCTGTGTTCCACTTAATGTTATCCAAGGAACGTATATTTCACTTACATTATTTCCATTTGTCGTTCTTTTTACCACAATTCTTCCCATCTGGATTACATTAGAAACACTATCATATACCTCTGCTACATTGATAAGTGGTTGTGATGAATCTTCTGTGGGATCAAAGAAAATCTCATACCGACGGTAGCCTATATTGCCATCATCAAAGGATATATGAAACTTACAACTAACGCGAAATGTATGGGTGTTGTCTATAGAGGAGATAGACGGGGTGTTCCAACTCATTGTAAAACCACTTATATTCTCATTTGAGTTTAATTCCTCTAGACCACCTCCTAAGACATAAGATATCTTATGGATTGTATTAAAAGGATTCTTCAAGTATGTAGCACCCCTTAGACAACTGTCAGTATGAACATCAAAGCCATACTCTGGATCTTTTGTTCCAATCGCCACATCACCATTATTCTTAATCACAAATGGTGATGTGTCATTGTCTTGATCCTCAACTAAAAATAAGTCAATAGACGTATCAACCCCATAGTCATTCTTGTTAATATGACACCACGCGTTGATCTCTTCCTCACGTAATAAACCCATTCCCAACGCTCCATTTGCTCCAATTCGCAGTGGAGCACGATCTTGATTAGAAGATGTTATAAAAACAGCAAGATCCTCATTATGATTACCTGCGTCGTTATCTTGAATTACTGTCAGGGCTGTTCTTGTACCAGTGTTGTGTATAGTGAATGATGAAGCGGATGTAGTGGGATCATTAGGGGCACCTTCCCCAAAGGTGACTAAGTTCCCTAATATATATGTGTATTTCCCAGGCTCACCTATATAAACATTCTCGCCATATATATGAGTGTCTTTTGTTTCATTCGCTTTCCCTAGGGTTATTGATCCCTCACTCGCATCCAGTATTAGTTGTGCCGAACTCCCTTCATTGAGTGTTAGTTTATTCTGATCTTGATATATAACCATCTGACCATTTCCTACATCTATGTGTTTTCCTTGAATATATACTATACTATTTGTATCTCCCACTTGTAGATAGTTTCTTTCATATCCCTGATTGTCATTGTGTGGTAATATTTTATTCACGTTTAAGATATCAGTCCATAATCCTCCTATTACACGAAACTGTGATACCAGTTCAGGATCGTTGTAACTCTCTCTTGTTTTAATAAGATTATTGGCAACAACAACATGCTTACTGAATGAATCGTCATCAATATGGATGACATTATTTATGGAATAAACGTAATTCTGGTTTAAACCTTGATTATTTGGTTGGTTAGTGGACATGATCCCATATACCAAAAATAAGAGATATTCTGTCTCTCTTTAAGACCTTCTTACAATCATTCTCGTAAAAAATATAATTCTATATAGACAACTCAACTGTATATACAGCTAATGTCAGTATTATCCTTATTTTACTGTGGTCATCAAATGGTATAAGTTTCCCACGTGAATTCACTAATTTTACTTGAAATTTTCTTAGTTTTTGTTCTATCGGATTGAATACATAGGCATAAGGATCAACCAAGAAATTGTTAGTTACCGGTGGCATAACCTCAATACCTGGTGATATCTGACTGAAAATAGATACCTCCTCCTCATTACCTAAACGTAGTTTTCTGTAATCGTTAAGTGAGATAAACGCCGATACTGTATTGAAAACCTGTATAGGAACTTGTTGATTGTTGATCAACAATGTGCTAAATGATTCTGTTGTAGTGTATTCCGCACGTATCAAACGAATAGCAATAGCATTCTTGATATGGCTAGACAACTTTAAAACCCAATGATTTACATCCGGATAAATGGATTTATCACGATCATCGCTATCTAATACAACAATATGCTGTTTATATTTTACTTTCTTGTGTTTCTCTCTCTCTTTGATCTTTGGGTGAAAATCAACATTCTGCACATGTTTTTGGTATCTACTATCTATCTCTTTATAGTATTGTTTCCGTGTGTTATCCATACTTATCGGTATTACTTAATCGTTGCTACTAAATATTTTTATCATATATCACTCTCTACTAGGAACTTAGTTGCTTATGTTCCTCCATTAGGAGAAACATCACATTCAATCTCAGGACACTCACTTATGCGGATTATGACATCTTCATTAATAGTTGTTGATTCATATCCAGTATACCACGCTTTTATCTGTAAGTCATACGCAAAACCGCGCTGATTCGCTACAATCACTAAATTACTAGTATTCATTATTTCAACATCTAGGTTTGTATTACCAGATAAATTGCTGTATTCAAATGATACTAAGTATTCATGCTCTGATTTTACATTATAGTAATCAAATAGATTGCATGTAATTGTCTCTAACACTAACTCACCTAGATATATATAATGTGATGTGCTGAGATCTTCAATAGGAGATACCTCTTCTACTGTCAAGACTACATTGCTATTCACTGTTTGATCTTTGAACTTTGTATAGTACGCACTTATCTCAATGTTATATGATAACCCTCGTTGGGCACCAGTAATTACTAAATTGCTATTCACATTAGTGTTGTCAAAATCTACATTAGTGTGTTCATCTGTTAAGTTTTTCACACTGAAACTAACAAGATCCTTATTTTCCTCACTAATATCAAAGTATTGGAACATATCAAATGTTGTTGTCTCTGTGATGAAAGGATCCTGTTGGATATCAGTCGTACTTGAATATTCGCCGAGCTCTTCAATTTCAGGTGGTTCCGTGATCCTGAATATAACATCTACATTTGAGGTTTGACTCTTAAATCCTCTATACCATGCTCTTATAGTGATATTGCTTGTAATATCACGTTGCGCACCTTGAATCTCCATGCTTTTACCATCTCCAGACAGTTGAACTCCAGCATAATTTTCATCATTGATTAACTCAAATCTTACTAGATCTTGTATATCCTGATTATAATTCTTTACATTGTAGTAATCAATAAGATTACAAGTATAGTTATCTAGAATAACATCATTTACATCTATTATTTTTTGTGTCATGCTCTCTATATATGGTGCCTCTTTAATTTTAAAAGACACACTATTATTTCCCTCCACATAGTCTTTATATCTCGCTAGGATTTGGATCTCATATTCAACACCCCTTAGATCAGCCGATAATGACATTTCTACATCATTCTTTATATACTCAGTATCAACTAACCCTGATAAATTACAATATCCTTCAATTGGATCAATACTCTTTACAGTCGCCTTGAACTCCACAAGAGCTTTGTCTTCTTCTTCTGCTACTTTGAAATAATCCCACAAATTACAAGTAATATCCTCATATACAAGATATTCAACCTCGATCGGATATATGTAGTTTGTCTCTATCCGGCGGATCTCAGCTACCTCATCCACATGGATCATTAGATTGTTGTTAATTGTCCTTTCGCGATCTTCACGATAGAACGCAAATATACATACGTCATACCGATCACCTCTTTTCGCACCTTCAATAATAAGATTGCTATCATTCTGTATATAGATCCCAGAGTGATCTATTCCCTCTTCTAGATCAATAATTTCAAAATCGAACGCAATATGATCACTCTCATACTGATTGATGTTATATTCGTCTTTCAGTTGTAATTCTCGTTTTTCCAATATAAGATTATCTATGTAATAATCTGTTCTCTTCTCTATAATAGGTCCTAGCTCACGAACTAATAGCTGAATATTGCTGTTTAGTGTCTGTGAATAACCTAAGTATTCAAGACCTATCTTATAGGTTCTATCTTCACCTCTCAAATTGCCATATATTGTCAAATTTGACCCATCTAGTGATAATGAGTCGTCTAGATCAAATACAGAAAATTTAAATGGATATCTATCTGTATTTAATTGCGATTTATTGAAAATAGAGTATAGATCAACTGTATTAGAGTTGTATATAAGATCACCCACAAATATATTCGTTGTATTGTTGATAATTGGCTGTGCTTCTGTAATACGATAAATTAGATTGCTATTTACACTGCTATCAAAATCATTATTATAATACGCATATATTTGGATATCATATGTTGATCCACGGGTGTTGGCTGATATGGTGAGTGTGGATAATGTATTATCAGTTTTTATATAGGTATTATCAGGTTCCTCTATTTCTATTGTATATATTCCCATATTTTCGTGATTAGCACAATAGTAATACAACGCATTATTTGGAAAATCATTGGGTATATTGATGATTATCGATGTAGATGTATAACTGAACCAGTATTGATTATAGACAGATCCCCATATATATACATCAGTCAAGCGGATAGAATGATCCCCATATAGGTCTGTATCTGGGTTTTGAAATATATATGATCTACCTCTGTATAGTTTTATGGAGGATGGAGATGGAGATGGAGATGGAGATGATGTTTCAAGTAGTCCCTCCGCATTTACTATAAAGGTGTATGTGATAATATCCTGTGTTGAAATCTGTAAATCCTGATTTACTTCCTGTAAAGGGTATAAATTACATAGGTTATAGTGATGATAGAGATAATATGTATATTCACCTTGTATAATTTCATCGATCTCTATGATATATGGTGGGTGTGTTGAGGTTAATGACGGATCTAATGCGATGTAATTCTCTTTTGCATATGGTGTGGTAGTATCAAAAACTGTAATGGGTGGTAACTCAGTGATCGTATATACCAGATCGGTATTTACAGTATCAATTCTGTAAGCAATGTTTCGTAAAGAGACATTGATATCATAAGTGATCCCCCTTTGTTGTGCTAGAACAACCATCTCTAATTCAGGAGTAAAGCTGATATTGATTGGTAAGTTTGAATGCTCACCAATGATGGTAGCATCAAATATAAGATATTCCGCAATATCTCTGGCAAAATATGCTTCACTAATGTCGTAATCCAGATATACATTGTAGATGTAATTACCAATAGCAACAGGTAAAGCAGGTATAACAGGTGTATTCTTTACGTTAATAGGGGGTAAAGTGAGCTGTCTCTCTAAGCCAAGCATACTTTCAAGTGTTTGTAAATTAAACTCGCGCAACCTGTTATCGCCGAATACTTGAATATTTGCATAAGCAGAAGAATATATGGCGCCGATACTAGGATTAATATTTGTTTGAAAACTAATCTTCACAGTGTTGTAATCATAACGGGAATTTGTAATCTCAATATTGCGAAATGTTAAACTTTTTATCTGGGCATGTGTCCATGTAGTGATAACATTAGGATAGTTTTTATTATTGTCGTGAGGAGTAATTAAAAAATCAAAGTCTTGTGCCATTGTTTGTGGATCTTCAATATCAGTTGAACTAATATGATATTTGACTGACATACGGATACTCTGGACGTTTAGCAAGAGCTGCTCATAGCGATCAAGGCCCCAGCTTAGATACATATCCATAATATTACTGGTTTGTGGTTCTGTTGTGTATTTAGAGATGCTAAAATGAGAGTTTAGAACATCATTGTGTGCATAGCTTATAGATCCAGATATACGAGTTTCACCCTTGACATCTAAGCCATAGTTGTTGATCACCGGGAACTTTATTCCTTCTCTAATAGACAATGGTTGATCATTGCCAATAATCAATCTACCTTCATAATCCATTAAAGACGATTGAGTTCTTCCTGTAAATCGCATAATATCTTTAGACGCTACTGTATTCTTTATAGTAACCTGCGCACTCTCTGGGCTATCAAGGTGTTCACGATCACACGCCCCTACACCTATACCCATTACACCATCTGCGCCTATCCTAACACCATAACGTTCTCCGTGGTGTTGTAATGCACACATCGCGTCATCCGTATAATGCCTATTGATTGGATCACCACTGTTCTTATCCCAGAACTCTGCGATAGCATAAGGCTTTGTAAGTGTATTCTGCTCTACCACAAGTGCGGGACCGATATCACCACCACCTACATAAAGCTGATCAACAACCCCACTAGGAACCTCGCTGCTACGGAAGGTGTTCCCCACAACATTACTATTCGCATATGCTATACTCTCCATCAAACTAGTAATATCATCATTGAGTGTAGTTTCTGCATTATCTGTGTTATCTGTATCAAGCTGGTTATAGAATGGTGTAAATATCATATGTTTTCCCAAAAAAGCTGGTGGTAATGCTTCAATCTTGATACTAACATTGTAGAGAGGGAGTGGATTATCATTGGGTGTTTTCCAGTTGATTATTAGTTTAATATGGCGGACACCCTTTCTCTCCACTTTGAGATCTAACTCATCAAAATCAAAAAGTGTGCGTGTATTGTTAAAAAGAACTCTTCTATCTAACCCAGGAAGATTGACACCATTGTCTTCTGGATTGATACTAAGGATAAATTCAATATATGCTCTTATTGAACCCTGAGTGATCCCTGCCATAAATACACGTCCTTTAATATCAAAAATATGAGAAGCATTCGCATCAGTTATCCAACTAACATGATATCCCATCTCATGTTCAAACCCCTTTTCAACTCGCATCTGTCCAGCAAACGCATATCTTTGTTGCATGATATCCATCGCATTATACGCAACACTGTGTTCAAACACCTCATTTATTTTACCGATATTGCTTGTAGTGATATTAAGTGCTCCATCGACTAGAACATCTCCTTGAAGAAGGATATTTTTAGTTCGTATATCGATGTCATCTTTATTAGAAATGATTGTTTGTCGGTTGGTTATATCAATCCGATCTTTAATATTCACTCTAGAAGTTTCGGTGGGTATTGTGGGTATTGTCGTGGTAAATGTTAGACCGACCGGATCCTTAATGATCCCTTTTACATAGATATCACCATCAACATAGATAGGGTTACTTACTAAGATACCCTTGTAATCAGCATCTATAATGTTAGAGAAAGCATAGTCAGCAAGTGTAAAATCACGGACAGTGTATCTTACTACCCTGTTCGCTAGAACCTCTAAATTACTCTCTTGAATACCACCGGATACATATAGATCACCATCTATCACAAGTGATTTAGAGCTATACAAATTTGATCCATTTACTAACCTCCACGCATCCGTTACAAGACTGTCCCCCGTGTTTGGGGTTGTTTCAGGGGTATAACTATACCCATTACCGATGGTGTGTAAGTTTATCTTTGAATTATCTATGGACCATTGATCCCATTGCGACTGCGTTATAATCTTCCCAGAAATAATGACATCATTGTTGATAACTAGATTGCCTTTTAGATAGGTGTGTTGGGGATGATTTGCTACACCTAACCATTTTTTAGGTTTCTGTTGTCCTAACTCTGTAATTAATTTCTTTTCTTCATCTATTGTTGTTAAAGTCCCATTATCATTGAATAAAACAAAGTTATCAACATTTATCTTCTTTGTATATATATTCTTAGCTCTGCTTGTTCTTGAACCAAGCAAGAATGTGTTCTGTTGCTGTGGATACACATTCTTTACATATATATCTCGGTTGAGAAATATACCATTGTTCGCGATTTCAAGGATCGCTTCACTATTGGTATAACTGGTATCATTGTTCAAAGTTTCGTCACTGATAGATAGAACTCTCTCCTGTGAGCGAATAGCAAAAGTATGATGAGTGCCATTTGTATTGAATGTATCGGGGGTTTTTATATGTATAGTAGCATTCTCATTTTGTCCAATGAACTCCGCTACTTTTTCACTATTAGCACTAGATACAGAGAAATAACCTAGATCATTGTTATTAAAGTTAAAACCTAGGTTTTGTATATTTAATTGTGAGTCTAATGACATTCATCTATAATGAAATAGTTTTCATATACTAACATTTTATTATATTATTTTTTATGTTTATTTCACAAGATTGACACCTCTAATATACTATGAAATATGTATAGCAAAATCATTGTTATACCTAGAACAAATATTATATTATTCTTACTGAAAATATTGAACATATTTTTCTTATTAACAAGCCTATTAGCAAGTTGTAGATTGTTATCTTTCACATTCTGTTCATATGCCATCATAAATAGTAGATCGCTCAAACGATTGATCAACTTAATACATTCTATTATTGCAGTTGTTCTCTTTAAACGACAAAGATCCCTCTCAGCACGTCTAGCAACTGTCCTAGCAACGTGGATATCTACACAGGATTGTGATCCATTTGGTAGAATAAAGTTGCGAATAGGTGGTACTCTTTCTAATATTGTGTTTATTTCATTCTCTATATTAAGAACCCATTCATTACTAGTATAATCATTATTATATCCTGATATTACTGATCCTATTGTAAATAACTCGTGTTGTAGTTTTTCTAAAATAGAGCTTTTCGTATTGATCAAAACCTTACCTAGATGACTATTCAATTCATCAATAGTCCCGTTTGCGTTAATAGTAACATCATGTTTTTCATATACAGTCCCATTGAAATCTTTCGTTGTTCCTTTGTCTCCATTGCGTGTATAGATCTTCATTCTCTTATTTGTTTTTGACAAATCAAGATCATTTTTTAGTTTTTCACTTATTTCAAATTTTTCACTTTATTTTTCATTATTCAAGAAACATGTATTATATTGATTTATATAGGTTTAATCCTAAGCTAATATTAATTTTTATGTAAATATGAATATAAATGATCACCAAAGAAAAAAAAGTAAAGGTATCAAAAAATACATTATTAGATTTTTTTAGTAAAAATCCAGAATATTTAAGAAAAATTTTCAAAAAAACACCGAAAAAGGGTGGTGGCACTAAGCGTAAAATAGAAGACAGTGTATCACATAATCAAGATTCTAAATTGCGAAAACAATTAAATGACTCAAATGACTTAAATGACTTAAATGACTTAAATGCAACTTTCAAAATACCTCGTACAACTGTTAAACAAACAACTGTTAAACAAACACATGAATATAATTTTGTGGATGACTTCATATCAAAACTCTATAACATTCATACAAATAATGCAATAGATAAGAAAAAGAAAGATATTCTCAAATCTAACGGAAAAAGGACGTTTTGTAGTATAACTAATTATGAAAATGGTTTATTCGATCAAGTGCTCAAAATACTATTCAAAACATTTGAAGACGAATTACCTATAAAACCAATTCCAGATTTCAATTACACTCAATTAAAAATAATGAGACACTTTAGTTACGCTTTCATTGTAAAAAATGATAATAATAATTATATTGTTCGTTTAGGGAGGGAAGAGGATTTTGATCAATTTAATTACACTACATTGGTACTTTTCTTTAAACATTTTTGTAAATTTGACAAAGATTTTGAAGATATATTCAAGAAATTATACAAACGTGAAGAAGTTCAAATAAATAATAAACAAACCTTTTTGGAGAATGTTAGAAACTTTAATGACAAATTGGATGAAGTAATATTAAAATATTATATTTTAAAATGTTATAAAAAAGGTTATGAAAATTTCCTAAAGAATATTCAAGCTATTTTCAATCAAGTTGAAAGTTTGTATATATACAATAAACGTATAGTTGAAGAAAAACATAAAGGTAAAGGTAAAGAAAAACATGAAGGTAAAGATAAAGAAAAACATGAAGGTAAAGGTAAAGAAAAACATGAAGGTAAAGGTAAAGAAAATCATGAAGGTAAAGGTAAAGAAAATCATGAAGGTAGCTCCCGTGACGGGCGTGCCTCCCAAGATAAAGACAAACAAGAACCAAATTTAATGAAGTTATTCTCTATACATTCCACTGATAATTTTGATCTTTTGTTTATGAAAAAGAAAAACACTTTCAATCTTTATTTTGTGTTGAATAAAAAATCTATAAAATGTAGTTTCATAGAGTTATCACTTCAAAGAAAATATCTTTATGATCGTAAGAAGAATCCTATTGTATATTCAAGATCTCGTAGAGCAAGTGGTGGTTCCAATCATGTAATCTATATTAAAAGGTTTTTAGAAAATATAAATTTTAACAATATAAATGAAAATCTTATAAGAAAAATCACTGATATAAAAGGAATAAATAACGTACACTTTACATTAATTGAATGTGAAAAAGGTTTTCATTACACATATTCAGCAAGACCTCTTCATATTTTCTTCACAGACGTTAATGATCTATTTGAGATGTATTTGATAATGACTTATTATGGTGTTAAAAACTGCATTACACAAGGATCTAAGAATAATTATATTGATAAAATATTGTATGATATTGTATTCTATTTGGTTAATCAACATTTATCAATATCAAATATTGATATTGATAAACAAAAAATTAAAAATATAATTTCTGAAAATAAACAAAAGAAACCAATAGATTGTGAAGAAGTATCTATTAGATTGTGAAGAGGTATCTATAAAAGTTACATAATCCCGAATAAACGGCTATTTCAATTAACAACATATGCTGACTTGAGAACATCATATGCAATCTTTTTAATGTTTTCATCATCAAGATTTTGATATATATTTTCAAGTTCATTCCTTAGAATTTGTTTAATATCATCAGCCTCTTGTGAGATCAAGTTATTCAATTGTATGTTTTCAGATGCCTTATTGATTATATATCTTTTCGTATCACTATTTCCAAAACATTCACAATATGTTTGTAGTTTATACTTGAAAACTGGTATTGAAATCAGATCTTCAATTTTATTCATTAATTCAATATTTTCATCATCAGTTAATTCTGCATCTAACAACATATTTCTTTGAAAATATACATCAAACTCGTTTCCATATTGTTTATTAAACTTTATTGGTTTTACTAATTCTGTTATGTATTTCATATATAACATATCTGTTTTGATATCATCTATCTGATCATCATCATAATAAGGCATTGTATTTTGATAATTTTTATATTATTAGATATTGAAAAAATATATCATTTTTGTTTTTGTAACTAGGTATTACTGGCAATTTTTTAAAATACAAAAAATGATATAGTTTTTATAGTTGATCAAACAACTATCTCAATTATGATCACCGTAATCAAACGTGATCATACAGAAGAACAATTTGATATCACTAAGATCTCAAATGCTATCAAAAAAGCATTGGACAACCCAAAAGATAAAACTGATCTTATTCAGATTATCATCAAAGACATAGAGAATATTATCCTTTCTAGACAAGCTCCATTCACAATTCATATTGAAGATATACAGGATATTGTAGAAAAATCTCTAATGGAACATAAGCTTTTAGATGAAGCTAAGAAGTATATTCTATATCGTAAAGAACGTAATGATCGGCGTAATATAGAAGGTTATGATCTTTATAAAATCAAAGATAATATTGAACCCGCGTTCGGTAGTTCTTTCGGTTATGTTGTATTCAAGAGAACATATGCTAGGAAAATGGTAGGAAATGGCAAGAGTGGAGATGATAAGACTGAAGAGTTCAGTGATACTATTATCAGGATATTGAATGGATGCCAGAAACAACTTAAGTGTGGTTTCACAGAGAAAGAGTTAAAGAGGGCTTTCAGGTATATGATAGATTTTAAGGGTCTTCCTGCTGGTAGGTTCTTATGGCAGTTATCAACATCTACGGTAGATAGGTTAGGCTTGATGTCTTTACAGAACTGTGCCTTTGTGGTGTGTGATGATATTAATTCTTTCTTATGGATCTTTGACAATCTTATGCTTGGTGTAGGATGTGGTGTCAATATCCAGAAGAAGAATATTAATAAGTTGCCACCTATCACTAAAAACTATATCAAGATCACCCAGAATTTGAATAAAGATGCCGACTTTATTGTTCCCGATTCACGAGAAGGGTGGGTAGAGGTTTTGAAGAAGGTATTGGAAGCATTCTTTGTGTCTGGTAAGGGTTTTTCATACAGCACACTACTTGTTCGTCATAAGGGAGAACCTATCCGCGGTTTTGGTGGAACCTCTTCTGGTCCTGAACCACTATGCGAAGGTATCAAGAATATCTGTAAGATACTTAACAATCGGCTTGGACGCAACCTTACATCTGTTGATGTTCTTGATGTATGTAATATCATAGGGCAGATTGTATGTTCAGGTAATATTCGGCGTAGCGCACAGATTATGCTGGGTGATATAGATGATATAGATTATATCAAGTGTAAGGACTGGAATACAGGCACTATCCCTAACTGGCGGAGTATGAGCAACAACTCTATTATATGTAATGATATTAATGATCTACCTGAGGAATACTGGAATACATTCCTTAATGATAGCGAGGTATTCGGTCTTATCAACATTAATCTAGCAAAGAAAGTTGGTCGTATTAAAGATGGCACTAAATATCCTGATGTAACGGTTGAGGGGTGTAATCCCTGCTTCTCGGCAGATACTATGATCGGTGTTGCCGATGGTAGAGGAACTGTATCTATCAAAGAACTTGCCGAAGATGGCAGTGATGTTCCAGTGTATTCCCTCAACACAGATACTGGTATGATTGAGATCAAGATGGGACGCCACCCTAGGATTACTGGATATAATAAGAAAATGGTAAAGATCACACTTGATAATGATACGTCCTTAACGACTACTATTGATCACAAGTTCATCCTTAACGATGGTAAGATTGTCCATGCAAAGGACTTAGTATGTGGTATGTCCCTTCCTAGGTTCAATAAGGAACTAATTACATTCTCTAATGAGACGAAGATCACTAATACTGATCTTGAAACTATCTATATTGATGGTGAATTAAGTGTTAAGAAAGTTTGTGAAAACTGCAAAGAGAAATTCGTTGTTCCTTATAACAAAAGAGAGATTTGTTATTGTAGCAAATTATGCTCTAACACATCTAGCAAAGTTATTGATATTGATATTGACGGAAGAGACACTATTTGTAAGAAAGATATCACTGTAAAGAATATTGAGTTCGTAGAAGAAACTGAGACAGTGTATAATATCACTGTTGATGATAACCATACAGTAGCGATTATCACTAACAATGAGGGCAATATGCAATATGACGGAATACTCGTTTATCAATGTGGAGAGCAAATGCTAGAAAATACGGAGACATGCTGTCTTTCCGAGTTATTTCTATGTAATATGAAAAACTACGAAGAATTGAAGGATGTAGCAACAATTATGTATCGTATCTGTAAGCATTCAATGACACTCCCTTGCCATCACGATAATACCAATAAGGTTGTTCATAAGAATATGAGGATGGGCATTGGTATTACAGGGTATATGCAGAGTACTGAGGAACAGAAAGGGTGGCTTAGTGATCTTTATGAATATCTCCGTGAGTATGACAATGAATACAGTATTAAACACGGGTTCCCTATATCCATTAAGATCACTACTTGTAAGCCAAGTGGGACGATGTCTTCAATGGGTGGGCAGGTAACACCTGGATGCCATCCTGCTATCTTCAAACACTATATCCGTAGGATGCGAGTATCTAGTGATAGCCCTCTTATCCCATTGTGTAAAAAGAATGGTTATAAAACAGAGTATGCCCACCGTTTTGACGGAACAGATGATAAGAACACAATGATTATTGAGTTTCCTTGTAAGTTTCCTGATCATGCTATCTTAGCAAAAGATGTAGATTGTATTAAACAGCTAGAAGTGGTTAAGAGGATCCAGAATGAATGGAGTGATAATGCAGTAAGTGTTACTGTATATTATAAGAAGGAAGATGTTCCTAGGATCCGTAAGTGGTTAAAGGAGAATTACAATAATTGTATTAAAAGTGTAAGTTTTCTCCTTCACTATGAACACGCCTTTGATCAAGCACCCTATGAAGAGATCACCGAAGATCAATACAATCAATTAATCAAGAACACTAAGAATATTATTGGAAAAGCCGATATGAATACAATTGAAGAAACCGTTGATATGGGTGGTGAATGTGTATCAGGTGTCTGCTCTATCCGTTAAATATAACTTAACTTGAACTCATATCTCATACACCTATATCTAAATATATCTCTCAATATCTCTCTCAATATATCTAAATATATCTCTCAATATCTCTCTCAATATCTCTCTCAATATATCTCTCAATATAGCCATAATGAACATTAATATCTATCTATATATGTAATATGAGAGAGAGCTACAAAATCTATGACAAGCTTCTAAAAACGTATAGAACATTTTATGGAATAAAAACATTACTTTTTTACCAGATTGGTATATTTTACTATTTGTTTTCGGTGGATATTGATGAAATGGAGGATATTAAGAATATTACTAAAATACCTTGGAGTAAATCAAGAGCTACTGACACCTTTTACAAGTGTTGGTTTCAAGAAGATAAAATAGATCACTATGCTGATCTATTGTATAAAGAGTATTATACGATTGTTGTTTATGATCTAAACAAGAACCTTTGTGGGCACAAGAGAATGTATTATGAATGTAAGAAATGCTTTCATGTTCATCCAACACATCTGTTAAGAGATGCTAAAATACCTGAGGAAGAACTAGGATATCTAGTGATCAGAGAAGAAGATAGATGAAAAAATAATATAAAAAATGATATTTTTATGTTATAAACAGAAAAAGTTTTCTAAAATGTCTAGACTCAATTGCATATTCGCATGTACCTCAAATGGAGGCATCGGTATTAACGGAGATATTCCGTGGATTATTCCAGAAGATCTTTCATATTTTCGCAAGATTACCATAGGGAATGGTAATAATGCTGTTGTTATGGGTAAGAATACTTGGAACTCAATTCCAGAGAAATATCGTCCCTTATCTAACAGGTTTAATATAGTGATCACTAGGGATAAGTTTGATAAAGAAAAATCCAGAGATTATCCTGACGACATTGTATTATGTGGATGCCTAGATGAAGCTATACATTTTGTTGATAATCTTAGCTATATAGAAGATATCTTTGTAATTGGTGGTCAAGAACTGTATTATCAATCGTTCTACCATGCAAGGTTGTATAGAATATACAAAACACTTGTAGATACAAATAAGAGTATTAAATATGATACATTCGTTCCTACTAATATTCCTAGTGAGTTCTTCTTAAAAGATATTAGTGAACTTAAAACATATGGATCATACAAATATCAATTTCAAACTTTTGTAAAACATCAAGAATGTCAATATTTCAACATTATCAAAGATATTCTCAGGAATGGTTCTTCCAGAAATGACCGGACCGGAACAGGAACTCTTTCTCTATTTGGCCAGAATATGAAGTTTGATCTTAGAGACAACAGTATCCCAGTATTCACTACGAAGAAAGTCTTTTGGAGAGGTGTTGTAGAAGAATTATTGTGGTTTATTTCTGGATATACCTACGCAAACATCCTTAAAAATAAAGATATTCATATATGGGACAAGAATGGTTCAAGGGAATTCTTAGACAATCTAGGACTTACCAAAAGACGTGAGGGTGATCTAGGGCCTGTTTATGGTTTTCAATGGAGACATTTCGGTGCGAAATATATTGATTGTAATACAGATTATTCTGGTGAAGGTATTGATCAATTAGCGAGAGTGATTGATCTTATCAAGAATAACCCTACTGATCGCAGGATTGTTATGTCAGCATGGAACCCGAAGGATATGTCTAATATGGCATTGCCACCTTGCCATATACTGGTTCAGTTCTTTGTGGATACCGAAAGAGGTGAGTTAAGCTCACAGATGTATCAGCGATCATGTGATATTGGTCTTGGGGTCCCTTTTAATGTGGCTAGCTATTCTCTACTAACACATATGATCGCACAAGTATGTGGATTGAAGGCAGGATATTTCAATTATTGTATGGGTGATACACATATATACCGTAATCATATTGAACCGCTTAAAGAACAATTAAAAAGGAAACCATATGAGTTTCCAAAAATTGAGTTAGACCCCAATATTACAGATATAGATGACTTCACAATTGATCATATTAATTTAGTAGGGTATAATTGTCATCAAAAGATTAGTATGGATATGTCATCTTAGAAAAAATGATGAGATTTGTATCAAGATCTACTCAGGTGGAAGAAGATAGAAAAAGGTAGAAGAAGGTGAAAATATGGAGAGTTTTCATTGTCATACTTGTAATAAAGAATTGAATTATGCGAATATGGCTTATGAGTATTGTTCGTGGAGGTGTTTTATTAATCGCAATAACAATGCGATAATGACTTGTAGAGAAATTATTATTGGATGTCAGGATTTCTTTCCTCCGGATATTGTTTATGTAATCTATAAGTATTTACCTAAAACGGTTAATTGTTATAGGTGTAAGGTTATATACAATATACAAGATGGAATTGATCGTTTTTGTAGCCACTCTTGTTATTACAACGTGGATGAGAATGAATTGAATGAATGTATTGTGTGTAATGATATATTTGTAGATAATGGCTGGGGCGATAGAATATGTTCTAGGAGATGCGATATGATATTAGATCGTTAGGTGTGTATTGTGTTGTTGTTATCTATTTACTGGGCTTCTTTTTATCTATTTCACGGAACATCCACGACCATAATCATAGTTGTTAAAAGGGGTGTTAAGTGATGCTGTATAAGCATTAGGAGACCATGTAGGATCAAATGTGGTTGATGGCGGCATATGTCTTTCTTGATCCTCAGGTTTCTCTAAACAAGGAACATGATTGTCTTTAGAAATCTTGCGAGAAGAGATCAAGTAATCAAACTCAGGTAATGCTAGAAAGTCTTGTGGGTTTTCATTACAGGGGAAGAAATCATATCTATTCACACCTGTACCACGAAGAGTGCATGCTGGATGAGACAACCTAGTTGATTCAACTGGTTTCTGTAGATCACAACTTCTAGGATCCTGAAATTCATCTAAAGAACATTTCGCTTTCATTGGATATTTCCCTGGGGTATATTGCTGAGTTTCACACTTTGCTGTGCTATAATTAAGACCGAGAAGCTCGCTAGAATCATCAATAGCTGAACCACTCGCACAGTTTCCAAAACCGATTTTTTGTTGCCTAATAAAAGGATCAGGAATAATCCCTCTTGAACAACTACGGCAATCATTCGCAGGAGTATCTAGCATATACATTCCAGGATATTCACTTCTTTTAATCTGCTGTTCATAAGAACAAACATCATATGGGAGACGGGATAGGTTGTGTTCCAGAGCAAAACTCATTATTATTATCCTAATGAGAAGAAAAAAAGAAAAACAATTATGAGATAAGAGATATGTAATAATAACAATAAAACACAGATCATTGAATATTGTTAATGCTGCCTTATTTACTATCAGCATCACTTTTATACAATACTTATTATCCGGTTAGTCTTTCTGGATCACTAAAAACTGATAAAAATGTAATACAATATGCTAATTGTAATTGGATAAACAATAGGTGTTTACGACCTATTGAAAAAGAATACCCTGATATCATTAAATATGATCATATATCAATCAATGAGCTTGATGTAAATGCAGATGATTTGTTTAAGATGATGTTAAGAAACAATCTAATGATCCCTATGGATTTCTGTATTTTCAAAAATAAACACCATATTGTAGTAGATAATATGAACGATCATGGGTATGAAATCATTGCAACTCCTTTGACACATAACCGAACACGACTTTTTATTTTTACTGATAAAACATCTATATTACCTACATCTTCCATTCCCCTTTAGTGAATGTCCTAAAGGGACTGCTTTATAGGTAATTGCTTGACAAGCAGGAAGATGTAGTGGTGTAGTGTTGATAGGTGGTGTTTTGTCATTTGTGATAAAACCATTTTGGACACTATTAGGTGTATAAATGTTCCCACCATAACACTTTGATACATATCTTGTTTGTCCTCTAAGTTCTGATTCAAGATCAACAAGATTTCCAGATATATGTGATACATTTGTGCCACCTACAAAACCTAACTGGTGACGACACTTGGATTTGTTTTCGTGTGGATTTACGTTTAAAATATGTGATAGAATACTTACATTACCGCCTAATCTGTTCTTATATTGACACTCATCATAAGATGTTCTGTTGAAACTCATTGTTTATTTTATTATTTATGTCTTTGTATATTTGAACATAAAAAAGAAAAAAATGATGTAGATATATGTATATATAGAGGAAGATGCCTTATAACATTAAAAACTTAGAAAATTGTTTAAATAACTTGTATGGGGTTCATAATGAAGATTATAAGGTTGTTTATTACATATATCCTTACAATAACATACCTCACATATGGAAGGCTGAGTTTATCAATGGAATATATTACAGGAAAAACTCCTATCTAAGATTATCACATTTCTTCACAGATAATAACCTTAACTTAACACCCTTTTTAGCCTATATGGAAAATCATATAGAACCTCACGCCTCATATAATATTGATAAAATTATAGAGATATAGGCGTGAGTTAGATGAATATCTTACATTACCCAAGTTCCCGGTCGGTTTTTAAGATCACCGCAGTTTTCTAAAAACCTTTTTTTGTTAACAAAATCACGTGTAGCTTCACCACCGCGTGCCCAGCTCTCATATTCGTGATGCTGGATATCTTTAATACAATCAAGCATAGGAACAAACTGATATGTCTGTTCCTCACTTAGCTGGCGTTTATTACACACATCTTGATTAGCAGATGTGATATCAAATGAACTGGATCCGTGTAGGACATCCAACTCTTTATCAGGATCACCAACTCCGGGACGAAGGTTAGGACCACCTGTAAATGTTCTCTGAATAAGTTGGATACTGCACTTATCACGGGTCATTCTACTTTTATCATTTCTAAGGATGCTATCATTGTCAATAAGACAATCATCACTCACACCGTATCCAGGACGACCCCTAAGATTTACGTGATCATAATGGAAAGTAGGAATACGAATATTAGGATCAACACACTTGACAAAATTGGTATTATAATGGTGATAGTCATCAATCTGTTTATTATGAAGATCCTTCGCCTCTCTCCAACATTTATCGTTATTTAGGAGGCATTGATTGATAAAAAGATCATTAGAGTTCATTGTTATTACATATAACAAATAGAAAAAATTGTATCAACAGCCTCTGTAATGACAGAAATGTACTTGACAACTCTTACATAAATTAGTATCAAATAAAGATTTTGTATCTGCTTTCCTTATTTTACACATAGAACAATGCCTATGTTGTAACCGAAGTTGCTTATCCATCAAGTATGTAATTTGATCTATGTTATTACCGAATTCTATTTCCATATCCATCTTTGTTTTATCTTTGTTTTGTTATATTAATATTTTACAGAAAAAGTTTTTACAAGTTTGAAGTATTTATGGTTGAGAAGAAGATTGTTGTCCTACATACATCATATCTCCGCGATCTAGATTGATATTCTGCGCACATCTAGACATATTCCCTTCTTTACAAGACTTCTTGTTGTTGTTTGTATTATATAACCACATCCCTAAACCTTCTTGATCATTAGGGATAGTAGATCCAGGAACAGTATAGAATTGACGACGAGACAACCCACGGTCATACAGGTCATGAACATCCTTGAAGGTGTTCATATCAAAGTTTTTATCTATATCTTGATCATCATAACACGCCGGAACATCCGCAATACCCTCAGGTACATCAACGATAACATTAGGGTTCATGAATGGGTTGTTTGGGGTACTTTTTACACAGGCACCATTTACATTTGTCCAATTCTCTGTCTCCTTTTTAAAGATCACTATGGTAACAATTGCTGTTATTATAGCAATTAATAAGAACCTAGCGTGGTTTAAAACAAGAGATAAAACAATTGATACAGTGATTGCGATTGTTAGAACAACATTTAGGCGTTCTATTGGTTCTGATAGCCTCTGTGTATGATCAAAGAGTAAAGATGGATCATTGATCCAGAAATCATAAGAAGGATCAATAAACATCTTTCGATTAAGTTATATTACTATAATAGTAAAAAATATATTATCTAGCAATTATAACATCATTTCTTACCTCTGTAAGTATTTCAAATCCTTCTTAATATATGATAGAGTTGTTATAGCTCATATAATCAGCGATTCCAGTTATTACTAGTTTAGATAATCAACTAATAACTTTCTTGACAGATTGTCTTCTCATTCATATGATAACAACTATATCATAGATATTAAGCGCTAAGTAATTCACAAACATTGTGATCAAATCATTATTTGTATGTTATAAATTGCTAGATAATATATTTCTTACTATAAACTTAGTTTCAAAGAAACTATATCATTTTTTTGTTTCTTTCATCATATGATTAAGTATTACCTCCTTTCTTTTTCATCATTCTCTTAACTTTTCTAGAAGAAGGCATATTCATTCCTCCCATATTAGGCATACCCCCTTGACCCATCATACTATTCATCATTTTCATAATGTTCGCAATATCAGGTGTTCCACCACCTCCTCCTTCACTATTTCCGCCAAATTGAGGCATTTTACCAGCTAATCCTAGTGCCTCTTGAATAAGCTTATCTTGTTTTAGCTCACCAGAGCTGATCTTGGATGCCATCTTCTGTGATACGCTACCAAGAATATTACCTATTCCATTCTCGCTATCTGAAAGTGCTTTAAACACATCACCTTCTTTCTTGACATTCTCCTTAATTTTATCAAGATCAAGATCATTCATAATATCATTTGCTAGATCACCTATCTGCGTACCTTTGATATCATCCATAGTAAATCCTCCTGTGCTTTTCATTTGAGAGTTCATTATCATCTTAATGATCTTTTCGTGTCTGTCCGGAGTTTGAATATCATCATCAATGCCTTTCAGTTTTTCTACAATGTTCTTCACATCTTCATCACTCAGTTCTGGATCTTTAAAGATGCTTAAAGTTAATAGATATTGATGTACAACAGCATCTTCTTTAACGATCTTCATAACAGATATAAGTGATATATCTCTAAAAAGCAATACTTTTTGATTTTCTTTTGCCCAGGATTTTAGATTAACAACAGGATCATCATCCTCTTCTTTCTTTTCTTCTTTATTATCTTCTTTCTTTTCTTCTTCTTTCTCATCTTCTTTTTTATTATCCTCTTTCTTTTCTTCTTCTTTCTCATCTTC
>MDTB01240297.1_pt1 | contig 47998 bp, 48 predicted proteins | sample 811161 | NCBI WGS metagenome assembly MDTB01 (sample SAMN05326650, study PRJNA326480) | marine metagenome | isolation source: seawater | place: Mediterranean Sea | collected 2009 | reverse complement strand
TAAATAACTCCCAAACACTCTATAATTATTTTTCTCCATTAATGTACACAAATCATCTGTTTTGCAAAGGTGCTTTTTGAATATCAATCGCAGCCATATTAAATTCGTATGAGCGTTGAAAATCGCAACCAATTTTATTATAATTTCCACAGGAAATTAAAGCCCATGCATATGCATTGACGTTGCCTTTGTCTATGCCATGGAGTTGGGCCAGTACCATTGCTAGCAAATACTGAGCTTCACTGTCACCTTTGTCTGCAGAACGTTGGAGCCATTTTTCTGCCTCCTCAAGGTTTTCAACTTTTTCTGGTTCTTGTGCATAAAGACTTCCCAAAAGAGTTTGGGCCGATACATAGCCTTGGTTTGCAGACAGTTTTAAAAAACTGAAGGCACTATTGTTATTTTTTTCAATTCCCGCCCCTAATAGATACATCAGTGCCAAATAATATTGCGCCTGAGCGTTACCTCTTTCAGCAGGCAAGTTAAAAATATCTATTGCTCTTTCGTACTCACCATTTTCAAATGCATCAATACCCACCGTGAGGTCGCTGTTTGCCCAGCCCTGATGTCCGAAAAATAAATACGATAATGTTACAACTAGGACTGAAACTTTTTTCATACTTTAAAAAATATACGAATTTCTTTTAAGTTGCCATCCTAATTTTCGGCAGAGGCTATATATAAGATCGGTACCCAGGGGGTATAGGTCGGTATTTGGTGAAATGAGAAAGGTAAAAAGATAAAAGCATCACAAAAGACGCCAGTTTAAAGTCATTTTAAAGCAATTTTTTGGTTACTTTGTAACCCATTTGTAACCCAATACGATCGCAATTGTATCGATATATCTGCTAAGTTATTGATTTTAATGGTGACCCCGAGAGGATTCGAACCTCTGACCTACTGATTAGAAGTCAGCCGCTCTATCCAGCTGAGCTACGGGGCCAATATTTAAAATAAAACTAATGTGTCCATGAAGACCGTCTCTGCGTAGCAAAGTTCTCACCGTATCCATTCTTTCTTATAACTGACTTTCGTTCTTTAGTCTCAATAATGTAATACTCATATCCTTTTTTTTCCGCAAAAGATATTGCATCCTCTTTACTGTCAAATTTTAACTTTACTTGGATTTGAGTGTCTGAAGAGCCGGTCCAGCCCATCAGAGGATCCAAGGTCTTCCCAGAACTTTCTAAAAACTCTAAGATCCACGATCCTGACGCTGCCCTTCCAGATTGCGTAGCAGTTCTACTTTGCTGACAAATTGATACAAACATTACTATTTCCACAGTTATTTAAGAATCATAAAAACTTATAACAAAAAACTTCGGGTTAATAAAACATCTTTATTGTCAAAACTAGGTCTATAGAAAAATAATAAAGTGGCGCTTTTGAATACTTGTTATAAATAGAATACTAAAGCGGTGTGAAACCAACTTTTGAGACTCTAAACAAACGGAGGCTGAGATAAAATAGTGTGTCAATATAGCAGAGAAAAAAGCTACCAAAGTGAGGAATCAAGACCATTTGATCTTGTTGCAGATTTTATTCCATCCGGTGATCAACCAGAAGCCATAGCTGAATTAGTCAACGGCCTTAATAAGTTAGAACAAAATCAAGTCTTGCTCGGCGCAACAGGCACCGGAAAAACTTTTACAATGGCTAAGATTATTGAAACAACCCAGCGCCCATCAATTATTTTGGCGCCTAATAAAACCCTCGCGGCACAATTGTATGGCGAATTTAAAAATTTTTTTCCGAATAATGCAGTCGAATATTTCGTTTCTTATTATGATTACTATCAGCCAGAAGCCTATGTTGCTAAATCGGATACATACATTGAAAAAGAATCTCAAATAAATGAGCAAATAGATCGAATGCGACACTCAGCTACCAGAGCACTTCTGGAACGAGATGATGTAATTATTGTTGCTTCCGTTTCTTGCATTTATGGTATTGGATCGCCCGAAACATATGGCACAATGACGGTCGAACTGAGCGCCAACAACATCTATGACCAGAGAAAAATAATTTCGGATCTAGTAATACAGCAATATAAAAGAAATGATAATTCTTTTCAGCGAGGCACTTTCAGAGTTAGAGGTGACCTTTTAGAAGTCTGGCCGGCCCACCTCGAAGAAACCGCCTGGAGATGCTCTTTCTTTGGAGATCAACTTGAAAAAATTACTGAATTTGATCCTCTTACTGGTTCGATTAGAAAAAATTTAGTATCGATAAAAATATATGCTAATTCACATTATGTGACCCCAAAACCAACTATGAGCAAAGCTATAAAACAAATTAAAGCTGAACTTGATCCAAGAATTAAACAGCTTGTAAAAGAAAATAAGCTTCTGGAGGCTCAGCGTCTTGAACAGAGAACTACGTTCGATCTTGAAATGTTAGAAACCACTGGAGTTTGTAGTGGTATAGAAAACTATTCGAGATATTTGACCGGCAGAGCACCTGGAGAGCCTCCGCCCACATTGTTCGAGTATATTCCCGACAATGCTATTGTTTTTGCAGATGAGAGCCATGTTTCGATACCTCAAATTGGAGCCATGTATAAGGGAGATTATCGCAGAAAAAGTAACCTTTCCGATTATGGTTTTCGTTTGCCTTCTTGTATGGATAATCGGCCATTAAAATTTGAAGAATGGAATAAAATGAGGCCCCAGTCAATATTCGTATCAGCAACGCCTTCAAAATGGGAGCTAGAACAAACAGAAGGAGTATTCACAGAGCAAATAATACGGCCGACTGGTCTCGTAGATCCCCAAATTGAAATTAGACCAGTCGAAACTCAAGTCGATGACTTGATTGACGAGGTTAAAAAGGTTGCCAAAAAAAACCTCCGAACCTTGTGTACAGTTTTGACAAAAAGGATGGCAGAGGATTTAACTGAATATATGCATGAGCAGAATATACGAGTTAGATACATGCATTCGGATATTGATACACTTGAGCGTATTGAAATTTTGCGTGATCTCAGACTTGGGGCTTTTGATGTTCTGGTAGGGATAAATCTTCTAAGAGAAGGACTTGATATTCCAGAGTGTGGCCTAGTTGCAATCCTAGATGCCGATAAAGAAGGGTTCCTGAGGTCAGAAACATCCCTTATCCAAACGATTGGCAGAGCAGCACGAAATGCTGATGGAAAAGTTATAATGTATGCTGACCAAAAAACTGGTAGCATGACCAGAGCGATAGACGAAACCGACAGAAGACGAAAAAAGCAGCTCGAACATAATGCGATAAATAATATAACACCTGCAACAGTGAAAAAGAATGTCCAGGATGTATTAGAGGGCGTTTTTGAGGCAGATGTAGATATGCAACGCATAACTGCTTCTTTAAACTCAAATCCTAAAAGCGGACAAAACTTCAAAACACACATTCAAGAATTAAGAAAAGAGATGTTTCTAGCAGCAGATAACTTAGAGTTCGAGGAAGCGGGAAGGCTTCGAGATGAAATAAAAAGACTTGAAGGCGTTGAACTTGTTGTATCAGAAAATCCGTTGGTGCGCCAGTCAGACGTTATAGAAGCCACCAGGTCAATATCTCCCGTGGGCAGATCAAAATTGGGTAAAGGTGGTACCAGAGTATATCGAGGAAAAGCAAAAGCAAAATTCTAAAACGAACTTTGAACCTGATTATGCGCCCTGATCTCCCGATGAGACGAAATAAACTCCATTAATACTCCATGTCTTTAAATTTAAAAGCATAACATAATCGAAAAGATGAACTTTTTTTTGGTTGTCAACAAATAGTACTCGCTGGAAGACGTAACCTCCTTCGACCCTTGACTCAAGAAACCGATATTCAATAGGATCCCAAATCATCGGATAAGATTTCTTAACCATCTCTCCAAAGCTTTCTGCATCAGGAAAAATATTTTTTATAAACGTCGACGCATAAGAATATGCCCTCTTTACATCGTTCTGCCTAAATGCTGCAATCTGATCACTGATAGTAATCTGTATATTCTCTATTGCGTTTGTAGGCATAGGCTGTTCGCTAAGACCCTCACTAAATACAAAAGACGGAAACTGTAATAACAATACTAACAACATTACTTTAAAAATTTTCATCATATCTCCCTGAAAAGCTATCACAAAGCGAAAAATTTTATCGATTTGCGAGCCGTCCTGAAACTGCCAAACTAATTAATTCAGTTGTTTTTTTAATCCCATACAGTGCTATAAAACCTCCAAACCTGGGACCTTGAGATGAGCCCAGTAATATCTCGTAAATAGCAATAAACCAATCTTTCAAAGGATCAAATGAATGTTCTTTTCCGACAGCATACACTATTTTTTGTAGCTCTTCTGCCTCTAAGGCTCCTTTATAACTAGATAGTCTTAGCGACAGATCGGTTAGAGCAGTTGCTTCATCTTTTGAAGCCAATCTGTAAATTTTTTTTGGTTTAACAAAATCATTAAAATATCGCACCGCATACTCAGCCGCCAAATCTAACCCTGGGTGACTTTCTGGTGTTGCGTCTGAAACATATTTTGAAATAAAACCCCATAAAGTCTTTTTATCCTGAGCCCCACATGCTGAAGCAAGGTTTAACAACATTGAAAAAGAAATAAGCAAATCAGATAATGGAGGCTTACCAGCATGAATATGCCATACTGGATTATTTACCTTAGCCGCCTCATCTTGCCTAACAAAAGAATTGAGATGCTGATGGTACTCATCGACTGCCTTTGGAATAACATCAAAAAAAAGTCGCTTTGCCGTTTTTGGTTTCTGATACATAAACAGAGACAGTGAATTTGGTTCCGCATATTCTAACCACTCATTTATAGTTAGACCATTCCCCTTTGATTTCGAAATTTTCTTTCCATCATCATCCAAAAAAAGTTCGTAACTAAATAACTCCGGACTTTTGAATCCCAAAGCGTTACAAATTTTTCGACCCAAATCTGCTGACGGTATCAAATCTTTGCCATGCATTTCATAATCAACCTCGAGCGCACACCATCTCATCGCCCAGTCAGGCTTCCATTGTAATTTGACTTTACCGCCAGTTACCTCAGTCTCAACTCTTTCCCCTTGATCTTCGTAAATAATTGTCCCTCGGGCGGAGTCATAATCTAATGTAGGAACTTGTAATACATGACCATTCTTTTTACTTATTGGCATGAAAGGGCTGTAAGAAGCCTTCCTATCGTTACCTAGTGACGGAAGCATTATCTCCATTATTTTTGAATAATTATCAAGGACTCTCAATAAAATCTCGTCAAATTTACCAGATTTATAGTGATTAGTTGCTGAAATAAATTCATAATCAAAACTAAACCTATCCAAAAATTCCCTTAGTTTGGAGTTGTTATGATCGGCAAAACTTTTACTAATACCGAAGGGATCTCTAACTGACGTCAATGGCAAATTCAAGTCCTCCATAAGTGTTTGGCCGTTTGGAATATTGGAGGGTATTTTTCTCAAACCATCCATATCATCAGAAAAACAGACAAGTTTTGTTGGAATATCTGACAAACGTTCAAACGCAGTTTTAACCATGGAAGTTCGCATTACTTCTCCGAAGGTTCCAATATGGGGCAGTCCAGATGGTCCGTAGCCTGTCTCAAATAATACGAATCCCTTTTCGGGCGGTTTACTACTATACTTACGGAGTAATTTTCTGGCTTCATCAAATGGCCAGGCCTTTGCTTCAGCAAAAATACTTTCATTTATAGACATTGTGCCACACCTAGCCTTAACAAAAAAAGAGCTCTCCATTTTAACGAGAACACCTCAAGATACCTGTTGATACATAAACAAATCAGCAATATGCTACCTAATACCTGTTACAAACTTATAAGGAAACTATCAAGTGCGCCAAAGACTAGATAATTCAGCTTTATTGACACCTCAAGATGCTTTAGTTGCCATTATGGTTGCCGAAGGACTATCGGATGAAACAATCACCGGCCGTGAATTTTTATCAATTAGTCTTATTGTAGACCACCTACCGATATTTGTAAATTATGACAAAAGTAGGATTCAAATTATTGCCCAAACAGTTTTCGATCTATTTGAAGAGGAAGATGGGCTTGACGCATTATTTGGCCTGGTTAGACAAGCATTACCTAATAATTTGCGTGAAACTGCATATGCATTGGCTTGCGATGTGGCAGCAAGTGATGGACGACTAAATGAAACAGAACTAAGGCTTCTTCAAGAAATACGATATGAATTAGATATTGATCGCTTGCATGGAGCTGCAATAGAAAGGGGAGCAAGAGCCCGGCACCAAAGAATATAAATTTTTTACGTAAGAGCCCTTGACCATCGCTTTAGCAACGAATTTTCACGCTCTTTGGCTCTACCAAGCCATGTTTTACTGCCTGAGGGCCTGAATGCCTGACTTTCAGAAACCAAGGCCCTTTTCCTCAAATTTGCAGAAAAAATTGCAAAAGCTGCCTTAGGTTGGTTCTCAACGGCGATGTAGCCTGCTAGTCCGCGAACAAAATGCATCGTACCTGTTTTTGCAAGAACTTGAACATTTGAACTTTTCTCACCAGCATTGGAGTGAACAACAACATTTTTTTGTTTTAATACTTTCGGTAAATAAGCAACGCACTGCGGTCTTGAAAGAAATTTGACAAAAGAAGATGCTGACACTCTGCTGTCAATATTTAAACCTGAATGATTGGTAAACTTGTTGCCATTTTCATTCGTAATTGCGTTAAACCATGTGCTCATAACTTGCCCCGAATAACTCATACTTGGAGTAGAAATACCCCAATACTGGGCGGCAAATAGACCCAAAATTTCAGCTGTTACATTTGTAGAGTCTTTTAACATTTTAGTGACAATTGTCTCTAAATTATCAGAGAGGTGCACAGATAGCAGATGTTTGGCAGACGGACACAACCCAATCTTAGGTTTTGGCAATTCGAGTCCGGCGCCCTTGCATAATTTATAAAAGACACCTGCAGTATAGGCCGAAGAAATTCTAACAGGGAGCCAACGCCCGCCATTTTTTTTAAAAATCTTTTTAGCGACAGACCATTCTTCAGTAAAATCACTTTTTTTTAAAACATAATCATAAATTGGTTCTGACCTTTCCGAACCCATAATTCGAATATTTTCTGGAGATAAACTTGATGCTAGGCCTGCTGATTTTAGGCTTAGCTGAAAGTTTGTTTTCCTTTTTTTCCATTCAAAAAAAATTTTATTATTATTTAAATTTAAGCCTGAGAGACCAGGATTAAAGCTAGCTTCGATCGGTTGATCCTCATTGATATAATTAAACTCCGGAATAATCGAGGGGTCATAAATAAAATCTCCTTTTATTTCATTAACTCCCAGTTTTTTTAAATTTTTTACCAGCGAGAATAAATCATCTACCGTTAACGACGGATCTCCACCTCCTAGCAAATAAATATTTCCAAAAACTTTTCCGTCTCGAGGTAAAGAATCACTATAGACTTTTGTAGCAAAATTATAGGCTGGTCCAATAGTCTCTAAAGAATAAGAAGCTGTTAAAGCCTTTGTGACGGACGCTAGTGGCAATTTCTCAAATTGATTATAACCTTCGATAGTTTTTCTGGTTTCTAAATCTACTAGAGCCACAGATGTTAAGCCTTCTAGTCTGCTACTCGAAAATGCCGCAGCTAGTTCAGTGCTTCCAAGTGGAAACGAAAGCGAAACAAGAGAAGGTACCGCCGAATAAGCAAACGCATTTTTTAAAAAATCACGACGATAAAGCAATTTACACTCTCATTAAGATAAATACCAATTCCCAGTTGATCTAATTTTTGTAGAAGACGCGTTGTTAGTGCTTCCATCTACTATCGTCCAAACCGGTGGGCTTAAAAAAGCTAGTTGGCTCGCTCTCGAGGTCTTTAGGCGACAATTTCTATACCTGAAGCTTGCCTGAGATAGTCCCGCCCGTATATTTTCACCAGGCCTTGACATTATACCAATTGGAATATTTTTCATAATCCAATCTGAATCCTTCCACCGATGAAAATTAACAAAATTGTCTGCCCCCATTAACCAAACAAATCTAGCTCTAGGATAACGTAAAAGCATTTTCTTTAGGGTATCTGAAGTATAACAAGTTTTAAACTGAACCTCTAAATCAGTAGCCAAAATTCTGGATCCACATAAAATTTTTTCACACGCTTCCATCCGCAATTTTAAACTTGCAGGACCTTTTATTTTAAAGGGATTACCCGTACTCAATAGCCACCAAACCTTCTGTAGCCCGAACACCTGAATGGCGCGCTTTGACACGTGCAAATGACCCTCATGAGGTGGATCGAAAGATCCACCAAGTAGTCCGATTATATTTCTCTCTTCTACTCTCGGTATAAAGCTCACGGCGAGCCTCCCCATAAATTTTCAAAAATAATTTCGTATCTACAACTTCAATCTTGCTACAACTTAAAAAACTGTCAACAGTTATAAACGAATTTGTATGATTTTAATATATTGCAGAAAAAAAGAGATCCGACTAAACAAAGATAAACAAAATAGGAAAAATCAAATGTCATCTTATCAGTATGTTTACCATATGGACGGTGTATCCAAAACTTATGAGGGAGGAAAGAAATGCTTTGAGAACATACACCTCTCTTTCTTACCTGGCGTAAAGATTGGTGTAGTCGGCGTAAACGGATCGGGAAAATCAACTCTTATGCGCATCATGGCTGGGTTAGATACCGAATTTAGCGGAGAGGCTTGGGCAGCAAAAGGAACAAATGTCGGCTACCTACCGCAAGAGCCAAAACTTGACGAAAAAAAAAGTGTCCGAGAGAACGTTTTAGATTCAATAGCTGAAAAACAAATGTTGTTAAAGCGTTTCAACGAAGTTGCTAACGAAATAGGAGATGAATATTCTGAAGAACTAATGGAAACGATGACCGAGTTACAAGACAAAATTGATGCACAAAACCTTTGGGATCTCGATAGTCAAATCGATATCGCAATGGAAGCACTTCGTTGCCCCAGTGATGACACTATTGTCGAGACCCTTTCAGGAGGTGAGAAGCGTCGTGTTGCGTTATGTAAATTACTACTTGAAGCTCCAGATATGTTACTTCTAGACGAACCTACAAACCACTTGGATGCTGAAACAGTCGCATGGCTTCAACAACACTTGATCGAATACAAAGGAACATGCCTGATTGTTACTCATGATAGATATTTTCTAGATAATATTACGGGTTGGATACTTGAATTAGATCGTGGAAAAGGAATCCCGTATGAGGGCAATTATTCAAGTTGGCTCGAGCAAAAAGCTCAAAGAGTGGCTCAAGAAGCCAGGGAAGATAAATCACGACATAAAACTTTGGAAAGGGAACTTGATTGGATCAGGCAAGGAAGCAAGGCACGTCAAGTCAAACAAAAAGCAAGGATCAACTCTTATAATCAACTCGCTAATCAATCAGAGAAAGAAAAAATTAGTACTGCTCAAATCGTTATTCCTCATGGGCCGAGACTCGGATCTAAAGTTATCGACACAAACTCGATTTCAAAATCATATGGCACAAATCTTCTTATTGATAATTTATCATTTTCTTTGCCTCCTGGCGGAATAATCGGAATAATAGGCGCTAATGGAGCAGGAAAATCAACTCTTTTTAAGATGCTGACTGACGAGGAGCAGCCTGATAGCGGGAAAATACATTGGGGAGATACGGTTAAGCTGTCTTATATAAACCAGAGTCGAGATAGTTTATCGAAAGATAAAACTGTCTGGGAGGAAATCTCAGACGGATTAGACACTATAAAATTAGGGGACGCAGAGATAAATTCTCGAGCCTATTGTGGCGCTTTCAATTTTAAAGGGGGAGATCAACAAAAAAAAGTCAAATTACTTTCTGGAGGGGAGCGAAATAGAGTTCACATGGCCAAGCTGCTGCGAGTTGGGGGAAATGTTTTGTTGCTTGATGAGCCAACAAACGACTTGGATGTTGAAACGTTGCGGGCTTTAGAGGACGCAATTATAGATTTTTCTGGATGTGCGCTAATAATTAGTCATGACCGATTTTTTCTTGATAGAATTTGCACGCATATTTTAGCATTTGAAGGGAATAGTCATGTAGAATGGTTTGAAGGAAATTTTGAAGACTATGAAAAAGATAAAAAGTTACGATTAGGTGCAGACTCACTCGAGCCAAAGCGGATGAAATACAAAAAGTTTACTCGTTAATTTTAATCCGAGACCTACTTTACAATTTTAATTTTTTGCAAAAGAGGGAAGAGTTTGCTCATGTCAGGGCCACTGTCTTGACCCGTAAGAGCTTTTCTTAGCGGCATAAAAATATCTTTACCACGTCGGTCAGTGCTGCTTTTTATTTCTCTTATCCATTCTTGCCAGCTAAGCTCATTCCTTGGACTTGGAGGCATTATCTCCATGGATTTTTTTACAAAATCATAATTTTCAGAAGACACCAAGGGCTCCGCACCTTCTGAACAAAGTTTCCAAAGCACTTTCAAATCTGATCTAGTTGTAATATTTTCTCTCGCCATTTCCCAAAATAGTGCTGCTTTTGTCTCGGGTACTCCGAGTAATTCAATATCTTGATGCACAACCGAGAAAGAACTATTACTCAGTATTTTAGAAGAAAGCGACTCCAATGACTTGTGATCAAATTTAGTAGCCCCTAAACCAAAATTTGAAAGGTCAAAAGTCTTAATTATTTCTTGCAGCGTCGAGTTCTCATTTGAATAAGTCGATGTGCCCAATGAAGACAAATAGAAAATCAAGGCTCGAGCTTCTATTCCCATTTCCTTCAAATCCTTAATAGCAAGTGTTCCGAGCCTTTTGGACAAAGGTTCCCCTTTTGACCCTACTAAGAGGGAATGATGAGAAAACTCACACAACTCGCCTCCCAAAGATTTTATAATTTGAATTTGCGTAGCAGTATTTGTGACATGATCTGAACCTCTAACAACATTACTAATTTCGAACTCTAAATCATCGGATACGGATGCTAGGGTATATAGAAATTGACCATCATTTCGAATGAGCACTGGATCAGAGATAGAGCTCGAATCAATAGAAATATCACCTAAAATTCCATCATACCATTCTGTCCTGTTTCCATCTAATTTATACCTCCAATGACTCTTCCTTTCACTCCGCAGGATCTCCTTTTTCGCATCAGTCAATTTTAGTGCAGACCTATCATAAACTGGAGGTTTACCTCTGTTAAGCTGTTTCTTTCTCTTCAGATCTAACTCTTGAGGCGTTTCAAAGCATTCATAAAGTAGCCCAAGATTGCGAAGCTTCTCTGCATTTTCCTCATATATTGCAATTCTCGAAGACTGCTTTTCTATCCGGTTCCAATGTAGCCCCAGCCACTCGAGATCTCGCTTTATTTGATCCATATACTCTACCTTTGACCGCACACTATCAGTATCGTCAAAGCGCAAAATAAACTCGCCCTGATTTTTTTTTGCAATTAAATAATTAAAAACAGCAGTCCTCAAATTACCCACATGCAAAAATCCAGTTGGCGACGGCGCAAATCGCGTCTTTCTACTCATGAGGGATCTCGCCATTTCTGAATAAGTGGGTATCGTCTACTTAGCCAAAAGGATTTTTCAGTTAAGTGAGGACCTGGAGCAGATTGAAACCTTTTATATTCTGAACCGTAAACAAGACTCTCAATTTTCTGCACGGTTTTGGTATCAAACCCTTTTTGTACAATTTCATTTATTGACATATCGTTTTCTATCAAATTTTCTAATATTGGGTCTAAAATATCATATGGGGGCAAGGTATCGTCATCTCTTTGGCCAAGACTCAGCTCAGCAGATGGAGGCTTTTCAATTATAGGAACAGGTATGACTAGTCCCCTTGCGCCTAGCATCCAGCTTTCAAAATTATAATTTCTCCATTCACAAGTTTTAAAAACTCTTGTCTTATACAAGTCTTTTATAGGGTTGTAGCCACCAGCCATATCTCCGTATATAGTAGAATAGCCAACTGCTACCTCAGACTTATTGCCGGTGGTTAGTAGCATACTACCAAACTTGTTTGACAATGCCATCAGTAACAACCCGCGGATTCTGGATTGTATGTTTTCTTCAGTAATATCGTTGCTAAAGCCACTAAAAATATCGCCAAGGGTATCGGAAACAGCACTTTGACAAGAAATAATTGGAATTGTTTCTACTCTACAGCCAAGCATGCTGACTAACTCAGACGCATCATCTAAAGAACTCTGCGACGAAATTGATGACGGCAAACGTACGCCTAAAACATTTTGAGGTCCAATGGCATCGCATGCTATTGCTGCTACGAGGGCGCTATCTACTCCGCCCGACAAGCCAAGAATCACTTGAGAAAACTCTGACTTTATAACGTAGTCTCTCAATGCTTCGACCATAGCGCGATAATCCTGCGCTAACTGTTCGCCTTCAGCTACTCTCAATCCGACTTTTGCCTCCAAACCACTGTTAGTTTGTTCAAAGTCAACTCTCTGCAAAACCTCTTCAAACTGAGGTAATTTGATAGCCAATTTTCCACCAGGATTGAGAACAAAACTTCCTCCATCAAAAATTTGATCATCCTGACCACCAACCATATTGAGATAAATTAGCGGAATTTTGGTCTCTAGCGACCTTTTAACCATAACATTCATTCTCACACTCATCTTATCTCTCGCATAAGGAGATCCATTAGGAGCTAACAGAAGATCAGCACCTGTTTCAACCAGCGTTTCTGCCACATCTTCGTACCAAAAATCTTCACAAATAGGACTTCCTATTCTGTGTGCTCCTATTGAATAGGGACCTGATATTGGTCCAGACGCAAAAACTCTTTTTTCGTCAAAAATATCATCATTAGGCAGATGATGTTTCCTAGAAACTACGGTGGCGCAACCATTAAAAAGTAAAAAGTAGGCATTATAAATGAGGTCTCCCTCTTTGCTGGGAGCGCCAACAACTAATGGAGGTCCTCCAGAAATACTTGCAGCTACCGATGAAAGCGTTTTTGACACATCGTCTAAAAATGCCTCTTTTGTTACTAAGTCTTGAGCTTGATATCCTGTCAAAAACATCTCAGGAAAAGCAACTAAATTGACCTTCGCACTCCTAGCCTCAAAATAAGCCTCTAATAGCTTTTTCGCATTATTTTGCAAATCCCCAACTGTTGGATTCAATTGGGCCAACATAACAGAAAATGTCTTCACTTTTTTTCCTCTCAAGCACAGATCCGCCCCTTGGAAAATATCAAATGAAATTTTGAGGGCTAGACTTTACTAAAACGTAGCATCATGACTTCAGTTTATCAGCGCATTTATTTTGAATTCAAGATAATTATTGTCATAGCCCTGTAAAATAATTAAGAATAGGCCATAACAATCATTTAGGCTATTTAATTTTTTATTATCTAAAAATTACTGTAAAAATTGGTTCAAGAAAATGTATCAAATTATCGCACTTACGGCACTAACTATATCAATTAGCTTATCAACTAATTCTGTAGTTTATTCAGAAATCACACAAAGAAAACAATATGACAACGGTGCAATTTATGAAGGTGAGTTTCAAGATGGACTGCAGCACGGAAGTGGTCGTTATGAAACCACTGACGGATATGTCTATGAAGGAACCTGGGACAAAGGTAAAATTCAGGGTCAAGGAAAAGCATCTTACCAGGATGGTTCTGTTTATAACGGCGATTTTGTTGAAGGGAAACCAAACGGAATAGGAACAATAACATTTATTGACAAAGGAACATATAGTGGTCAATGGAAGGCGGGGTTATTTCATGGCAACGGCGAAATAACATATTCTAATGGTGACTTATTCATTGGACAGTTCCAACAGGGTTTAAAGAATGGTGTTGGAGAGTTAATAACTGCATCAGGGTATAGCTACAGAGGCGATTGGAAAAATGATTTAAAAACTGGTGCTGCTTCAATAGACTATTCGGATGGTGCTAATTATACCGGTTCAGTACGCGATGGAATTCATGAAGGCAAAGGAAAATTTAGTGCTCCTGACGGCTTGACGATCGAAGGCTTTTGGAGAGCGGGTGAAATAAATGGCGACGTAGTAGTCACGCAATCAAACGGGGATATTTTTGAAGGAAAAATGTTCAAGGGAAAGCGTGAGGGAAGTGGAACTGTTAAGTATGCATCGGGGGAAGTTTATACTGGCGAATTTAAAAATGACATGAGACATGGTTTTGGATCTTTCGATGGCTTGAATGGTCATAGTTATGTTGGCGACTGGTATGAAGGAAGAATGGAAGGTTCAGGAACAATATCCTTTACCGATGGTTCTCAATACGTAGGTGAGTTCTTAGAAGGAAATGCGAATGGAAAAGGAAAAATGACTTACATTGATGGTGGTTACTACGAGGGCGATTGGATTGACGGAATTATCAATGGTGAGGGAACCGCTTCTTATGCAAACGGCTTGAAATATACTGGGGAGTTTAAAGACTCTAAAAATCACGGCTTGGGAACTATGACTTATAAAGACGGCTACACGTATGCAGGCGAATGGATAGATGGGACGCCTCAAGGAAAAGGTACTGCGACTTTTCCAGATGGAACAATTTATTTTGGTATGTTTAAAAATGGTCAAAGAAATGGTTCTGGAGTAATTAAAATGCCAGATGGTTTTACTTATGACGGAGAATGGAAAGCCGGAGAGATCGATGGTTCGGGAAAAGCGATCTATCCTAATGGCGATCAGTACGAGGGCCGATTTAAAGATGGACAAAGGGACGGACGTGGTAAAATGAAATACTCAAATGGGCAGGAGTATGACGGAGACTGGGCGAAAGGCAAACGCCTCATACAATAGAATAGTCAGAATTTAAATAAACTATATAAAAGTTTACCACTCAATCAGCTTACCGTTATAGTCGAAAAATTTTCCACTGTCCGACAAAGACAAGCCACCCAAGCACGTAATAATTTTTCTTGCCGACTCCTCTGGCTCCATTGACTTATAGCGAGATAGATATCTTTGGGTTAGTTTGCTCCTCACAGTGCCTGGATGAATGGCAACACAAATTGCGGATGGGTACCTTGCTGCCAGCTCTATTGATGCACTGCGGACAATTTGATTTAAGGCAGCCTTTGATGCTCTGTAAGACATCCATCCTCCCAAATTATTATCCGATATCGACCCAACGCGGGCCGACAAAGTGAAAAAAATAGACTTACTATGCTTTGGAAGGAATTTAGAAAAATTTTTAATAATCATTGCTGGACCAATGACATTTACTAAAAACTGCTTTTGCATTGTTTCCTCGTTCAAATACTTAAAACTTTTTTCAGGGCCATTTCCATCAATTTCTAAAGCACCAGTGGCATCGCAAATTATATCAAAATAGCCACTAAATTTTGTAGATAACTCCTCAAGAGTTTGTAAGTTTTTAAAGTCAAAATCCTGCTCAGACCTACTAACTTTTTCGACTGAGTTATCCCCAAGTTTTTCTTCAAGCAACGACGATAAAGCACTACCTATTCCGCCTGAAGCACCGAAAATTAGAGCCCTCTTCCCTGGAGAAAAAATATTATTTTTGTTAATATTCATACGTATACATTTGTTCAAATTATTGGTAAAGCACCCTACTTAACTATATAAGTCAAAATACATAGTCTACAATTTTTTTTGCAGATCTATAAAACGACAAATCAATTACCCAAAAAATTGTTAAAACATAAGCATATAATCTCTAAACTTAGTTTTAAGCCCTTTCGAAACATATTTAAAAATGAGGTAACTGACAAGCAGCGAATATTATTTGCTCAAATTTGACTTGTGTCATATGGTAGGGGTTGGTATGAGCAACATACGCACTTTATAAAGGTAAAAAATAATGTTTGGAGCTTTTGATAGCGTATTCTCGCCCGATATGGCAATAGATCTCGGAACTGCTAACACGCTGGTATATGTTAAGGGGAAGGGAATAATTTTAAATGAACCGTCTGTGGTAGCGTATCATTTAAGAGATGGCAAAAAACAGGTGTTAGCAGTTGGAGAAGATGCCAAACTTATGCTTGGTCGAACTCCTGGCTCTATAGAAGCTATCCGACCTTTAAGAGACGGAGTAATTGCTGACTTTGACGTCGCAGAAGAAATGATTAAGTATTTTATAAAAAAGATTCACCGACGAGGAAGCTTTGCCAAGCCAAAAATAATAGTTTGCGTTCCACATGGGGCAACACCTGTTGAGAAAAGAGCTATCAGAGAGTCAGTAATATCTGCTGGAGCTAGAAAAGCAGGACTGATTGCCGAACCAATAGCTGCAGCAATTGGGGCTGGAATGCCAATTACTGAACCAACAGGCTCAATGGTTGTCGATATTGGAGGAGGCACAACAGAAGTAGCAGTCCTAAGTCTTGGAGATATTGTTTATGCTCGATCCGTCCGAGTCGGTGGCGATAGAATGGATGAAGGCATAATTTCTTATCTGCGACGACAACATAACCTCCTTGTTGGGGAAGCAACAGCGGAACGAATTAAAACGCAGATTGGAACTGCTAGAATGCCAGAGGATGGCAGAGGCACCTCTATGAGTATTCGAGGTAGGGATCTTTTAAATGGTGTGCCGAAAGAAACAGAAGTAACGCAAGCTCAAGTCGCTGAGGCTCTCTCTGAACCTGTTCAACAAATTTGCGATGCAGTGATGTCGGCGCTGGAGAGTACTCCACCTGACTTAGCAGCTGACATAGTAGATAGAGGGGTAATGCTCACCGGGGGCGGAGCACTTCTAGGCGACCTTGATCTTGCTCTTCGTGAAGAAACAGGGTTGGCAATTTCCGTAGCAGACGAGTCTTTAAATTGTGTTGCATTAGGAACTGGTAAGTCTCTTGAATTTGAACGACAGTTAGCTCATGTAATAGACTACGGTAGCTAGCTGATGTTACGGAGAATTGACAATCCGATCTGGGTCTAAAAATTGAAAAGCCAACTTTCAAAAAATCCGTGGAAGTCAGTACGAACTTTCATATTATTTTTGATAGGTTCCTGCCTCCTTATTGTATTTGTTGTCTGGCGTATAGATAGTCAGAGAGTAGAGCGTTTTAGAGTTGAACTTTTAGACAGGCTAATACCTAATTTCAACTTTGTTTTAGTACCTGTTGGTAAGGTAGGCCGAATGCTAAATGACTTTAGATCATATGGCCAATTATATGAACAAAACCAAGAACTTAAACGCGATCTCCAAAATATGAAAAATTGGAAAGAAGCGGCACTTCAATTAAGGCTGCAAAATACTCAATTACGAACCTTAAACAATTTAAAATTAAATCCAAACTTGTCATGGATTACTGGCGAAATTATTGCAGATAGTGGGAGTCCGTTTAACCAATCAGGATTAATTAATATTGGACTTCAGGACGGAATTAAGGATGGATCAGCAGTAGTGGATGGGCTGGGTTTGCTTGGACGTATCTCTGGGGTCGGCCGGCGGACAGCCAGAGTTATTTTTTTAACCGATGTTAGCTCCTCTATTCCAGTCATCATAAGACCCTCAGGTCAGCGCGCACTTTTAAGTGGAGACAATTCAAAGAGTCCTATTTTAAAATTCGTCGACGACAAAAAAACTGTCAGAGCAGGTTTCAGGATTGTGACATCCGGTGACGGAGGTGTCTTACCTTCAGACTTACTTATCGGAACGGTTTCTGTTGGATCTGATGGTAAACTAAGAAGTCGGTTAGCTGCTGAGTATAAAGGCCTTAATTTCGTTCGTGTTTTAGAATTACCCGATCTAGAAGTTTTAAATGAGCCTGGAAATGTAATTAAATAGGTCTAGAAAGTTTATGAAAAAGCAAAGCTCTTTTTTCCAACACTTCTACTTTTTAGGCTTTGGAATTATGATCATTATAATTTCTCTAGCTCCAATAAATCTTATACCAAACTTTTATACTACGCCGGACTTCCTATTTTGCTTTGTATTTTCTTGGTCAGTTCGACACCATGAACGATCATTTATCATAGATATTGTTTTCCTATCGATTCTGGCAGATTTTTTATTTATGAAGCCTCCTGGCTTATGGAGTTTTCTTACGTTGATTTGTATTGGAGTATTACGGCGAAGGTTTCTCCTAAGGAATGAGCTAAATATAAAAAATGAAATAATACTCTTCATTTGTGGCTTTACCAGCATGGTTGTACTAGCAAATTTTATGTACTTCTTAACTATGATACCTATACCTGACCTCAGACTATTGACAACGCATTGGCTATTAACTTTGATAGTATATCCTTTTTTTTCAATTTTCTTTGTAGTATTACACAAAATACAACAGAGAAGAACGGCACAATAAGACGAAAAGATACTAATGCGAAAGCCATTGAGAAAAAAAAAATCTATGAATTATTTGCTTAAGAGAAGAGCGTTTATTCTTCTATCTCTTCAGATCGCCGGTGTAAGTGTATTAGGCTGGAAAATTAGAAACCTTCAAATAGAAGACTCAGCGCGCTACAAATTGTTGGCAGAGAAAAATAGAGTGAATATCCGCTTACTGCCGCCTATCCGGGGACGAATTTACGACCTGAAAGGTAATATTCTTGCAAATAATCAGCAGAATTATAAAATAACAATTACAAAGGAAGAGGCAGGTGACCCGAAGAAAGTTTTGGCAGAGTTGGGAAGATTAATTAACATACCCAAAGAAACTCAAAAAAAATTGAATGTTGAAATTGATAAAGTCAGCCCATTTGTTCCAGTTACAGTTATTGAAAATATTAGCTGGGCAGATTTTTCACGAGTTGCTGCTAACCTACCAGCGCTGCCAGGATTAATGCCAGAGGTCGGGCTAACACGCCTTTATTTTCAAAAAGAAGCTATGGCGCATTTAGTTGGGTATGTGGGACCAATTTCAAAAGTTGACCGTGCTCGTTTCATTAAATCAGACCCAATATTAAAAATACCAAAGTTTAAAATTGGCAAGACTGGGCTTGAGCGCGAACTCGATAGAGATCTTCGAGGCATACCAGGAGTGAGTAGATTAGAAGTAAATTCTCAAGGACGAGTTATGAGAGAGTTGGAGAACCAGCCTGGGAAGTCAGGAAAGGATTTTCAAATCACTGTAAATACTCGCATTCAAAAGTTTGCAATGCAAAGAACCAAAGAGTTTAGTGCTTCCACAGTCCTTTTAGACTTAGAGACCGGCAATATAGCAGCAATGTGTTCAACTCCAAGCTTTGACCCAAACAAATTTGTTTATGGAATATCACAAAAAGATTGGAAGTCTCTACTAGAAAGTGAAAAACGGCCTCTCTCAAATAAGTCAGTTTCTGACGCATATCCACCAGCATCCACATTTAAGATGGTAGTTGCGATCGCTGCACTCGAAGCTGGGGTGATTTCTCCCAAGGAGAGGATTACATGCGATGGTTTCTATGAAATTGGTTCCCGCAGATTTCACTGCTGGAAAAAAGAAGGACATAAGCAGTCGAACCTCATACAAAGCCTAAAAAACTCTTGCGACGTTTACTTCTATGAGGTTGCAAGAAGAGTGGGAATAGATGCAATAGCTGAAACAGCATCAAAGCTTGGGTTAACCGATCATTTCGATTTGCCAGTATCTGCAATCTCGAAAGGTTTAATGCCAAATGTTGAATGGAAAAAAACCAATCTAAATCAAAATTGGAGAATTGGTGACACACTTAATGCGGGGATAGGACAAGGATATGTACTCACAACTCCCCTTCAGCTAGCAGTTATGACCGGTAGACTAGCGTCTGGCAGAGTAATAACACCACGACTCATAAATGCGATCGACGGACTACAAAGTAGCATTCAATTAGACAAAAGACTCTCCATCTCTGATGAATATTTAGACTTAGTCCGTTCTGGAATGCACTCTGTTGTAAATGAGATTGGTGGTACCGCTTATAAGTCTAGAATCTTGGAAAATAAGTTTCAAATGGCAGGAAAAACTGGAACTGCTCAGGTAAGAAAAATAACTAGCGAAGAGCGAATTTTTGGGATAAAGAAGAATGAGGACCTACCCTGGAAAAAACGCGACCATGCTCTCTTTGTCGGTTTTGCTCCTTTCAATAAACCAAAATTTTCTATTGCTGTAGTTGTAGAGCATGGTGGAGGAGGTTCAACAACAGCTGCTCCTCTTGCTCGAGATATACTATTATTTGCATTACATGACGGCGTCCCACCTCTTTCATCGTATCCCAAAGAACAACGAAAAGAAGTTGGTAAAATTTTACGAGAAATCGAATTAAATAATGACTCCCAACCCCCCGAGAATGTGAATCCTAAAATTGGAACGCAAACATGAAATATAATAGCCAGCAATATGAAGAAATTCCAAAAGGAATGAGAAAGTTACTTTTCTTCGACTGGCCACTCCTCTGCCTTATCTCTGCAATTGCGTGTTTTGGATTTTTAATGCTGTATTCTGTTGCAAATGGTAGCTTTTATCCTTGGTGCCAACCTCAGATGGAAAGGTTTTCAATCGGTTTAGTCCTCTTGTTCTTAGTTGCCCTGATAAATATTAAATTTTGGAAAATGATGTCGCCCTTTGCTTATATTTTTTCATTTTTACTTTTATTATTTGTCCATCTATTTGGTGAGAGTGGCATGGGAGCACAACGCTGGATTGATCTAAAAGTGATTCGGCTACAACCCTCTGAGATAATGAAAGTCAGCTTGGTAATGTTTCTAGCCGCATACTATACTTGGTTGAGCCCTGACAAAGCCTCAAGACCACTTTGGGTTTTAATTCCAACCATAATTATATCTTTCCCTAGTGCACTAATTTTGGTTCAACCAGACCTCGGAACTTCTTTAATAGTATTATTTATCGGAGGCTCAACAATGTTTTTAGCCGGTGTAAGTATATGGTATTTCACAATTGTTTTGCCGGTAATTACTCTAGGACTAGGAATAATAATAACTTTAAGTCGGGGAACAACTTGGCAATTATTAAAAGATTATCACTTTAAAAGAATAGATAGCTTACTAAATCCATCACTCGATCCACTTGGAATTGGATATCAAATTACTCAGTCAAAAATTGCTCTCGGCTCTGGAGGCTTAACTGGAAAGGGGTTTATGCAAGGAACTCAGAGTCAACTAAAGTTTCTGCCCGAAAAACATACCGATTTTATTTTTACCACACTGGCAGAAGAATTTGGTTTTTTTGGTACTGTTGCCGTCCTAATTATTTACTCATCAATAATCATCCTAACTACAATTTCAGCAGCTACTAATAATGACAAGTATGGATCTCTTTTAAACAGTGGTCTAACAATTACCTTTTTTTCATATTTCGGTATTAACATTGCAATGGTGATTGGCTTAGTTCCAGTTGTTGGAGTTCCCTTACCTTTAGTTTCGTATGGTGGATCTGCTATGCTCGTTTTAATGTTTGCTTTCGTGTTAATACAATGTTCTCATATTCACAAGCTAAGGATAAAACATAAATGAAAATTTTATTTTCTTCAAATCATTGGGACAGGTTTAAAATTCCAATGCTTAAAGCACTTTTGGACGCTAACATATCGGCTGAATCAATAATTCCTAACACTGGATATTTGGCGGACGAAATAGAATTTATTATTTATTCTCCTGATAGTAAGCTTAAAGACTTTAGCCCATTTGTAAACTTAAAGGCCGTACTAAATTTGTGGGCTGGCGTTGAAAATATTGTAGAAAATCCGACGTTAAAAGCTCCATTATATAGACTCGTGGATCATAAGATGAGCCAAGGCATGTTAGAGTGGTGTACCGCCCATGCACTAAGACATCATTTGTCTACTGATAGATATGTGCTCAATCAGGATGGATTGTGGCGAGACGATTTCTTACCCCCTTTAGCAAATGAAAGAAACATAGGCGTTCTAGGTTTAGGAGCTCTTGGATCTGCCACAGCTAACTCGTTGCAAAGTCTTGGGTTTCAAGTTGCTGGATGGACGAGGACTAGAAACCTGTTACAGAAAAATATTTTATCTTTTTATGGAAAGAGTGGACTTAAAAAGATTTTGACAAGGTCAGAAATTATTATTCTTTTACTACCACTAACGCCAGTCACAAAAAATTTAATTTGTCAGGAAACTATCAAGCTGATGCCGAAGGGCGCAACAATTATTAATGCTGGCAGAGGTGGCCTGGTAAACGATTTAGATTTAATAAACGCTCTTGAATCTGGTCAACTTTCTCATGCGACTCTGGATGTCTTTGAAACAGAGCCGCTACCGCCCGACCATCTTTATTGGAAACAAAAAAATGTAACCGTTTCTCCTCATGTTGCTGCTGCAACTCGACCAGAGTCAGCTTCAAAAGTGATAATTGGAAATATCGTTAAATTAGAAAATGGACTTGAACCAGAGGGTCTAGTTAACAGAACGGTATCCTACTAAAATCGTTTTAAAATAGAATTAAAATTAAACTCCCAGCAAAAATAATTGCAATCCATAAAATCATTGAACTTGATGATGAAACCCCTGCAAACTTCTTCGTAGGACTAAATTGAGAGAGGAACCAATTAAAAATAATAATAAGAATCCTTTCTCTCAAGATTGAATATTGTAAATTAATTGAGTGGAGTTTTTTCAAAATTATAAAAATAAGTTTTGGAAATAATTTTCGATATACCCAATCAGTGTCTAAATTTATAGCTCGGATTTCAGGAGGGTGAAGCCCAATTTTCATAAGCAAAACGAATGCGAGAAGAGCAAATAAGAGTAACTGTAATTGACTTAGAACATGAGAAGCGGAATAGGCATGATAGTTTAATTCGTAAGGCAACAGCTGATACAGAACGGTTGGGAAAATTCCAATCCCAATGCAAAGAGCTGAAGTAAGTCCCATTGCAAGCAACATATGATTTGGTGCTTCCCTGGGTCTAAGTCCACTATCGTGGGAAAAGAACGTAAAATATGGAATTTTTATTCCTGAATGAGACAATACGCCCGCTGAGGCGAATACCAGAGTCGCCCAAATTAAAGGATAATGCTCTTTGGCGGTGGCATCTAAAATCAATGACTTAGTAACAAAGCCTGAAAAAAGTGGAAAAGCAGAAATAGAAGCAGCCCCCACCAAACAAAAAACAGTTGTTAATGGCATCGTTCTGTAAAGTCCTCCAAGTTCAGAGGCCTTAGACGTCCCCGTTCTAAAAAGAACCGCTCCCACACTCATAAATAAAAGCGCCTTATATAAAATATGAGCAAATGCATGCGACACGGTTCCATTGAGTGCCAGTTCAGTTCCAACTCCTATACCTACAACCATAAAACCTAGTTGATTATTTAAACTATAAGCTAGCACTCTTCTAAGGTCATTTTCTATTTCAGCAAAGAAAATCGGAAAAACGGTCATTATCGCACCGACGTAAATGAGAATCTCCGTTCCTGCAAATGATCTTGCTAAAGCATAAACCGCCAATTTCGTTGTGAATGCTGACAAAATTACTGTACCAGTTACAGTAGCTGCGGGGTAGGAATCTTGAAGCCAATTATGCATCAAAGGAAACGCACATTTAATTCCAAATGCTATAAAAATTAGCCATGACGACAATGAGAAAAGTTCAATTTGGTCAAATGCTATTGATTGCGTTTCATTAGCATAAAGAACGATACCTGCGAGCAATATAACCCCAGAACCAATTTGTATCACGAGATAACGCATTCCAGTATGATACGACGCCTCAGTTCTTCTGGCCCATATCAAAAATACGGATGCCAACGCCGTTCCCTCCCAATAAAAAAATAGTGTCAGAAGATCACCAGCGAAGACTGCGCCTATAGCGGCTCCAGAGTAAATTAGTGCTGCAATCTGCTGAACCGTATCTTTAACGTGCCAAGCATAAAGGTTTCCAAGAAAAGCCGCCAAACAAAATATTAATCCAAAAACTCTTGACAGCTTGTCAACTCGCATCAACTCCAATTCAAATCCAAAAGCTGTAATCTCAAAAAAATTGCCGAAATCAAGACTTAGAAGTTTTAGCCCAGCCAAAACAGGGATAATCAGTGATATGGAAGCCCTTATTTTTGTATTTGGCAAAAATATTATAAGTGCAGCCCCAAGAAAAAATATGAAAGATAATGGTAAGCCGCTAAAAATAAATTCAATCATTGTCAGCAGCCTGGTTTTCAATTTTAGTTTCGCCATCCACAGACTTGTTACCGTAAAAATCTTCTGGGCGTTTTAAAAACAACCTTAGCCCCTTTGCACCAAAAATTATTAAAGAAAACATTACAAAACCAAAAATAGCAAAAAACCCTGGATATTCTTCTATTTTGAAATGTCCATATCGGTTAAAGGAAAAATCTAGCGTAAAAACAATCACACACGCCGCTATAAGCCCATAAATTAAAAATCTTACGCTATTTGGACTTTCCAACCAACTAAACAAAATATTGGTTTTATTAGGATCTATTTTCTGTTGCTTGGAGTCCTTCATTTCATTACCCTCTTCATTAAAAAATTCCTCGTAGAAATATTTTGATTTCGCCTGAATAAATAAAAAGAACGACACACGCAAAAGACGTCAGCACTGTAGGTAACCAGCACAAAATTGGAGCCTCTTTTCCAATTAAAGAGTTTGGCGCCTTAATGTCACCCGATTCACCAAAAAAACCTTTGGCAACGATTGGCATTAAATAAAGCACATTGAGAAGAGAACTAACCATCAGTGCTGCTACAACTATAATATATTCAGCCTCTACACCACTCAGTAATAACATCCATTTTGACCAAGAACCTCCTAAAGGTGGAAGACCTATAATTGACAAACTCCCCACAAAAAAAGCAAAAAAAGTAATTGGCATAGCTCTTCCTAACCCAGCCATTTCACTTATTTTAGTTTTTTTTGTGGCTACATAGATGGAACCCGCACACATAAATAAAGTAATTTTACCAACTGCATGCGTCGCAATGTGTAAAGATCCACCTAAAGCACCCATCGAATTAGCTAAGCCCAATCCTAATGTGATATAAGATAACTGGCTTACAGTCGAATAAGCCAACCGAGCCTTGAGATTATCTTTGGTCATTGCAACTAAGGAAGCAGCTAAAATTGAAAAAAGAGCCACCCAAACGAGCCAATTAGACGCTTGGCTCTCATCTAAAAAATCTATACCAAAGATGTAAACGCCTACCTTCAGAATGGTAAAAACACCGGCTTTTACGACTGCAACTGCGTGAAGCAAAGCGCTTACTGGCGTGGGAGCCACCATGGCTGCTGGAAGCCAACGATGAAATGGCATCAAGGCAGCCTTGCCGATGCCAAAAGCAAAAAGCGCTAATAAAATTGATGCTTCAAATGGAGAAAAGTTTCCAGCTAAGATACCACCAGGTACAAAGTCCAATGTTCCTACAGCCCAATAAATCCAAATTATTCCAAAAAGTTGTAGGCCTATAGACGATCCTAATAAAACTCCGAGGTATACCCGCGCTCCTCTCAATGCCTCAGAAGTTCCTTTGTGAGCGACTAAAGGAAAGGTTGACAAAGTGAGGAGTTCATAAAAAATAAACAGCGTAAACAAATTCTTTGAAAATGATATTGCTATAACAGTAGATATAGCTATCGAAAAAAACGCAAAGAATCTAGATCTATTATCTTCAGAGTTTCCTCTCATGTACCCGATTGCGTAGACATGAGTGACAATCCAAAGACTAGACGCTGTCAAAGCAAACAACATACCGAGTGGTTCAACATGAAAACCTACCTCTAGGCCAGGCATAACGGTAAACAATGTAAAGTCTATAATTTGACCAGAATTAAAAATTAACAAAATATTTACCACGCAGATAAAAGTGATTACTGCTAAAATAAGAGTTAAAAAATCTCTAATGTTTTCCTTAGTACGAATTATAACATTTAATCCAGCAGCTAAAACCGGTATTAGCATCGAACCAATAATAATTATTTCCACATTTTCCACAATCGATCCTATTTCAAATTCTAATTATTTTTTAAGCAAGCTATCCGCAGCTATTTCACTAAAGTATAATGTCAGTTCAGTATTTAAACCAAAAAAAATACAAGCAAGGGCAAGGCACCATACTGGAACCAGTATAACGTAAGAAACTTCTTCTTTCGCAACAGTGATCTTTTGTTTGCCAAAATATAAATTCTCGATAACGTTCCAAACATATACAACCGAAAAAAGGGACGATAAAATTACCAAAAACGCTATACCATATGTGCCATTATCCAATGCTGCCTCAACTAGTAACCACTTACTCACAAAGCCTGCAGTTCCAGGAAACCCAACCAAACTGAGTCCTCCAACTACAAAAGCTGCAGAAGTAATTGGCATCGTTTTTCCAGCTCCTGACAAATTATCAAAGAATGACGATTTGTATTTGATAAAGAAGACCCCCAGCGCTAAAAAAAGAGTCGCCTTTGTTATTCCATGATTAAAAACATTGACAAGAGTTGCTTGTAAACCAGTCGAACTGAGAAGCCCCAGGCCCAAAAGCATGTACCCAATCTGAGCTACACTTGAGTAAGCCAGCATTTTCTTTATGTCGTTCTGAAAGATGGCAACTAGAGACATCCCAAACATAGCGACAAAGGCGAGTGGCAAAATCAGAAACTTGAATATTTCAACAATAAAGTTGCTTTCAGGATCAAAAACCGAAAACGTAAATCTAATTAAAACATATAAGGATACCTTTGTAGCCGTGGCAGCTAAAAAAGAAGTAACAACCGAAGGTGCATATGTATATGCGTTTGGAAGCCAAAGATGTAATGGAAACATAGCAAGCTTTAGACCCATTCCAATTACGATAAAAGCATAAGCCGCTTTTATAGTTTTATTAGGTTCACCATTGATAAGCCTTTGCGAAATATCATTCATGTTTAGCGATCCAGTTTCCATATATAAAAAACCAACCCCAATAACAAAAAAAGTTGCCCCCACTGTACCCATGATAAGGTAGTTAAAAGCTCCGGTCAGGGCTCTCCTATCCCTTGAGGCTCCCTGAGCTACAAGCACATAAGTTGATAACGCAGATATCTCTAAAAAAACAAAAACATTGAAAATATCGCCAGTGATTAAAACGCCGAGAAGACCCGTTAAACACAGAAGAAAGCATGTGTAAAAGAGAGTGTGCTTATCTTCATCAAGCTCATGCTTAAGTTGCTTTAGTGAATAGAGTAAAACAAAAAAACTTACTGCCGATACCAAAACTAGCAAAAAAGCATTTGCTGTATCTACCACATATTCTATGCCCAGTGGGGGGGCCCATCCACCAATATGATAACTTATCACTTCACCATCAGATACCCGGTTCAACAACAGAATAGAAATTATTAGGGCAGCGCCGCTGCTGAATAAGGCCAAAAGCCATGCAAAATCTGAACGCCCTATTACAACGCACATAGGTGCCGCCAAAAACGGAATTAATACCTGTAAAATCGGCAAATTATTGAGAACTGAGTCCATATTATCGCCTTAGGCTCGAGAACGTAGAATATATATTCTCACGGCTTTGTTCGCCCTTTTCAACTTCAATTATATCAAGTTCTTCGATAGTATTGTAGGCCTCTCTTATTCTAATAATTAGTGCAAGACCCAAAGAGGTTGTTGCTATTCCGACAACAATTGCAGTTAAGATTAAAACGTGTGGCAATGGGTTCGAATATAAGACAGTAGGGTCTGCTTTCATATCTAAGGGAAGAATTGGCGCCGTTCCACCTTTGATTTTTCCTATCGAAATATAAAACATAAAGACAGAGGTTTGGAATATATTTATTCCAATTATTTTTTTTATCAAGTTACCTCTAGCCATAACAATATACAGACCTACCATCATGAGAGAAATGAAAAGCCAATATGGCAGATGACCTAATAGAAACTCTTGATTGAACCCAACCATTTCTACCACTCACCATCATCCATATGTGGCGTCCTACTGGCGAAACAGTAAAAAACACACATAATCACAGCAACCACAGTTACTCCAACACCAAATTCTACAATTAGGATCCCGTAGTGCTGACCATGTTTGTGATGATGCGGGGCCAAAGCATTATAATCTAGATACTCGTAGCCTCTTATAAGACTGTAGACTCCTACCAATGCATAAATTAAAACTCCAATTGCCATTAACTTTTGCGCTAACCAGAATGGGAATACTTTTTGAGCCTGCCCCAACCCCATAACAATAGCGTATAAGATAAAACCAGCAGCAACTATTACACCTGCTTGAAATCCTCCACCTGGAGAATAATCCCCATGAAACTGAACATAGAGGCCAAAAAGAATTATGATCCCTACTAATGCTCGAGTAACAACTCTTAAAATTAGATGATGATACACTTTTAATTACCTCAACTTTTTGGCCTTCGCCGTCGACGTAAACCGCTCAACAACAAAACAACCCCAACACCTGCAGTAAATACAACAGCTGTCTCTCCTAATGTATCAAAACCTCTGTAACTCGCAAGGATAGCTGTGACAATGTTCGGAATACCGATCTCCTTAGGAGTGTTCTCAATAAATTCTTTTGCCAGGTGCGTCTGAGCTGGAGACAGACTAGATCCAAAGTTGGGCATATCGAGAGTACCGAAGATTAGCAGTGCTCCAGTACCAACAACAACAATTAAGGGTATCCACCCACCACTTTGACCAACCTTCTGCACTCGAGCCGTGAGTGCCATTGTGGCAAGCATTAGCACGGTAGACACTCCAGCCCCAACGGCTGCCTCAGTGAAAGCTACATCAACCGCATCCATCAGTACAAAAAGTAATGCGGACACCAAGCTAAATACCCCCGAAAGCATTACAACTGCAAAAAGGTGTCTCATTCGCAACGTTAAAATAGCTGTGGAGATAAGTATTAAAAAAAGAGATATTATTATTAAACTTTCTATCTGTCTGCCCTCACGTTATCGATTTTCTTATCATACGTTTCATAACCGGTTTTCCCTTGATCACCATTCGGCATTAATCCAGAAACAAATGCGGCATTTGCAATGGCATGTGTAGCAGTGGGTCCTGTAATTAACAAAAATATTGCCATGAATATAAGCTTAACCGTCACAAGCGTAAAACCTGATTGCAAGCACATTCCCAGAATTAATAAAAGCATTCCACCCGAGTCCGTTACTGAAGCTGCATGCAATCTTGACCAAAAATCTCGAAACCTAAAAAAACCAATAGAACCAGTCAAAATCAAAAAACATCCAAGAATAATTGATATCCAACTGACCACAGAAAAAACAAAATCTATATTAATCATCTGAGAATAGCCTTCCCGGTTCTTTTAACCGATCCGAATCCAACATTTTATATCTAAAAAACTTTAAAATTGCCACTGTCCCAATGAAATTTATTAAAGTGTAGAGTAAGGCTATATCTAAAAACTCAGGTCTTTTGGAAACGAAACCGAATACTCCAATCAATAAAACAGCTAAAGTTCCGAAAGAATTCACAGCTATAACCCTATCGTACAAAGTTGGACCTAAAACAACTCTACACAATAAAATGATAGCTGAAATTAAAAGTGCGAAGAGTGCAACTTCAAACATAACAAATACCTACCCCTTCTCCAATAAAGCTACTCGCCTGTCCATTTCCGAAAGTTCCAACTTGGTGATTTCCCCACAATTCAAGGCGTGCACCAAAAATTCTTTACCTTCAATTTCTATTGTAACAGTTCCAGGAGTCAAGGTAATTGAATTCGCAAACATTACCTGCCCAAGCTCACTACTTTGACAATATGGAATCCTTAAGAATTGTTGGTTGATCGATATTTTTCTACTCCAAAGTATTTTACAAACGGCAAAATTTGATTTTACAATTTCGAGAAAAAGCCAAAAGATATAGCTCAGCATTGACAAATAATTGTGTCTTCGTGATACGGAGTCTGGCAACAATAAATTTATCCTTCGTAAAATAATTATTACAAGACATACAGATAATAGGCCAAAAACTATCATCAGAGCCTTATAAACACCAGACAATAAAAGCCACAACCCAAAAAAGAAACAAAAAGCTATAACTGGACGCATTGAAAAAGACCTTTAATTTGGCAACAAATAATTTTGGCACTGTCGCTTGAATATCTTGATTTTCAGAGCCTAACCAAGATAAATTAAGTACACCTTGAATCTAAGTCTGAATTTTAAAATTTTCAGGCGTACAACTACACCTAAATAGACCTATAAAAACTCAGAAAAAAAAAGGCAAGTATAATGAGCAGAAAAATATTCATAAAAAATATAGAAATCTCAAATAATCAACCTTTTACCCTTTTATCTGGCCCGTGCCAATTAGAAACCCGAGATCATGCTTTAAAAATAGCTGATTTTTTATCAAATTTATGTAAAAAACTAAATATCAATTTTATTTTTAAAGCCTCCTATGACAAGGCAAACCGAACATCTATCAAAAGTGAGCGAGGGGTCGGCCTGGAAAAAGGACTGAGAATTTTGGCCGAGATTAGAAGAGAATTTAATTGTCCTGTAGTAACAGACGTTCATCACCCAGCTGATTGTGATCAGGTGGCAAGTGAAGTCGATATATTACAAATTCCAGCCTTTTTGTGCCGTCAAACCGACCTTCTTCTGGCAGCAGGCAGAACGAAAATACCTATCAATATCAAAAAAGGGCAGTTTCAAGCACCGTGGGATATGACGCATATTATTGATAAGATTCTATATACTGGAAACAAAAACATTATGCTTTGCGAGAGAGGAACAACGTTTGGCTACAACTCCCTGATTACGGATATGAGATCTCTAAGTATAATGGGGGAAACTGGCTATCCCGTTGTAATCGATGCGACCCATTCTGTTCAGCAGCCTGGGGGTATGGGATGCACCTCAGGAGGCCAAAAACAATATATACATGTTATTGCAAAAGCGGCAGTAGCAGTTGGAGTTGCTGCTGTTTTTCTGGAAACTCATGATAACCCTAGCATAGCGCCATCAGATGGGGCAAACATGCTCAATCTTGGAGAAATGGAAAACTTGCTAACAATGCTAAAAAATATTGACCATGCGGTTAAATGTACTGACGGAAAGCGTGCTTAGACTTGGAAAATATAGTTTAGTGGCTAGTGAAACCTTTTATTGTAGAATGTCCTCTTGCAGAGATAATAATTTATTTGTAAAGTTAGAAGCGTTGGGGTGTAGCCAAGTGGTAAGGCAACGCTTTTTGGTAGCGTGTACCGTTGGTTCGAATCCAACCACCCCAGCCAACTTGAAAGGAAAGTTAAGCCGTTGGTTTAAGTCTTTTTTTAATACATCACATAAAAACATGAATTGTGCTAAACTGACACAAGATCGGCTTTTGACAACATTTAAAACCGTTAAAGGAATCGAAATGCCAACAGAAACCCTTACATTTACAAAAGACAGCCTGCCCGAATAAAAAATCAATATGCCAAAGCTAAAGAAGCAGAAATTTGATTGCATTATTTAACAATAATCTTGAAATAGCAAAAAGTTAAATGGAGAAAAGATAAATGAATTTTGTCAGAATGTGTTTTTTGGTTGCCAGCAGCTTTTTTCTTACAAGTTGCAGTGAGACAACAAAAACCATTTTACCAAAAGAACAAGTGTTAACTATCTGTTTGGATGAGAAGAAAAAAGCGATGTCACCAGAGGCTGAGGTAAATTTATCAAAGTCTCAAAAGGGTAATAGTGTTGGCTTTTCGATATCTTTTGGTTCCAATTTTATAAAGGGCATTGATCCTGAAACTGTTTATGCTGATTGCATTAAACGATTGTCAAATTAAAAAAAAATGAGGCATTCCAAAAGTCAAGTAAAACCAAAAGAAAATAGTGTTTCCTTAATTACTCATGATAGCACATTTCACAGTATTATAGAATTTGACTCTCAGACATTAGGTTATACAGGTTTTATATAAACTAGAACGCAGGATCTTTTTTCTTCGGGGGTGGGGTCTTGCTATCTCAAAACTAGAGACTGCTCAACAGCGTCTTTGCACATAACGCAGATGTGGCTCTATCCTAGAAATCAAACTTTTAAGAGAACCTTTTCATTGATAAGAAGACGATTAGCTTACTGAAGAATGAGCATTGATGTCTATTCCGCACGCACTTTTGTGTGATAGAGTTTTAAGCGCAAAAAAGTCTTTCCAAAGTCAAAAAATCGAGTAAATTAATTCAATGAAAAATAAAGCTTATTCTATATCTCAAATTTTGTTGCACTGGTTGATAGGCGCAATTGTCATTTTTCAACTCCTGGTAAATGAGGAAATTAGAATATGGTATACCAAAACAGAAAATTTTCAGAGATCTGTACCAGAAACCTTCGGTGCAGGAGTTCATATCACCCTAGGGATTACAATATTCTTTCTAATGCTTCTTCGTCTTTATATTAGGCTAAAATCAGGTGTACCACCACTACCATCGTCAATTGGATTACCAGTTCGCTTTCTCGCTCGGCTTTCTCATTTATTGTTGTATATTTTTTTATTTTCAATGCCGATTTCTGGCTTCACGGGATGGTATTTTCAATCACAAATGCTCTTAGACATCCACAATACAGCTTCAACCTTTTTAGGTTTCTTGATACTTTTTCACATATGTGCTGCCATATTTCATGAGGGCGTATTAGGAAACAAAGTATTACAAAGAATGTTTCGAACTCAGAACATTAGTACAAAGTAATGCGCAAGGTGCGTCAAATGGAAGATAACATTGATTCAAATAAAAAAAATTCAAACTTTAAGATAAAACAGTTTTCAATCTCTGTTTCTACCTTTATTTTGCTCGCAGTATTCTTCAGTACCCTCTCCTCTAAATCCCCAGCATCAGAGGCTATAATAGAAACGAGTTCTGATCGAATCAAAAATGAAAAAAGTACCTTGGCGAGACCTTTCGAAAATGAAACTATCAGGACAGAGATTGAGTATAATATCTCCGATCAAATTAAAGCATTTAGAAATCAAGATTTTCAGAGAGCATACAAATATGCATCCCCTTCTATCAAATTCTTTTTTCCGTCTGCAGAGTCCTTCTGTAAAATGATTAAAGAAAGCTATCCAATGATTTGGGATCCTGAGAAGTACGAATTTCTAGAGATACAAAATAGACTAGGAATAATTTTTCAAAGAGTTATGTTTACGGATCAAAATGGAAAAAATTTTGTATTTGATTATCAAATGCGCAAGGTGAAAGCTAATTGGAACATAAACGGAGTGTTTATAGTAAAAGTACTTAAATGACTTAAAAAAAAAATTGTAGATTAGCCCGTCAAAAAATTGAGAGTTTTTGTTTTATTAAAATTTAGTGACAGAAGAAATAATTGAGCAAAATTGAAAAATTAAAGTTTCCTCATCCGTAATAATAATATAAAATTAAAGAAAGAAATTAAACCCTGTGATTACAAGAATCGGAAAATGAATGACTAAATCTGTATTGATAGTTGGCGCCGGTGCAGGCCTCAGTGCGTCGCTTGCAAGAAAATGTAATGAAGCAGGAATGAAGGTATCTTTTGTTGCACGAAACACTGAAAAGCTTAAGAAGATTGCTGAGGATCTAAACGCCAGAGTCTTCAGCTGCGATGCAAGTGACATAGAACAAGTTTCAAAATTATTTTCAGAGCATGATAGATTAGACGCTTCTTTAGATTTAGTAATTTATAACCCTTCCGCAAGACTTTATGGTTCAATCGAAGAATTAAATCCTAATGAAGCAAAAAAAGCTGTCGAAATTACGGGATTTGGCGCATTCTTAGTGGCTCAACAGGCCGCAAAACGTATGCTTAAACAGGGTTATGGCAGCATTTTTTTTACCGGTGCCTCAGCGAGTATCAAGGGATTTGCAAATTCGAGCGTATTCGCCATGGGTAAATTCCAACAAAGAGGTTTAGCCCAAGCTTTAGCCAGAGAATTACACCCCAAGAATATTCATGTCGGTCATTTCATTATTGATGGAAGCATTACAAACAAATTTGAAAATTCAAAAGATGAAAGACTACATTCAGATTCAATAGCGGATGCATATTTGTACTTTCATAACCAGCATAGGAGTGCCTGGTCATGGGAAATTCAATTGCGACCTTGGCTAGAAAATTTTTAAGTAGTTACATTAAAAAGGAAGTTCTTCTCGTTAGTATTAGCGCAGGTAATTTCAAAAATATATTCTTTTCGAATTAATATTCTTGCAAAATTAACTTTATGTTGAAACAATATTTATGTTTAAATATAAATATGTGATTTTATGGACGCTTTGTTATGCATGAAACTAATATAAAGGAAAAAATACGAAGCGGCGAATTTTCTTCAAATACGGCATGTCTCAAAAAAGGTTTTTTGCAATGCAATATCGTAATTTTGTCGAAAGAAAACGCAGCAGACTTTTATGAGTTTTGTCAACTCAACCCAAAACCTTGCCCTCTTATTGCGATGAGCGAACCGGGTAGCCCGTACCTACCGCAACTTGGTGATATAGACATACGCGTTGACTTACCTAGTTACAGAATATTTGAAAACGGAATAATTAGGAGTGACGAGACAGATATAACAGACTTTTGGAGAGAAGATTTTATCACTTTTGCTATAGGATGTTCTTTCTCATTCGACGATATTCTAGAAGAAAAAGGCCTCGAAATTCGTCACAATTCGGATGCAGGTAACATTTCTATGTACATTACGAATTTAATCTGCAAACCAGCAGGGCAGTTCAAATCAAACTTAGTTGTTAGTATGAGGCCATTCAAACCAGCAGACGCAATTACTGCAATCGAATGTAGTTCTCAGCTACCTTTTGCTCATGGCGCTCCCATACACTTCGGATATCCAAAAGAAATTGGAGTCGAAAATATTAGTCTACCCGATTATGGTTCTCCTACTAAAATCTTAGAAAAGGAGGTACCAATTTTCTGGGCCTGTGGCGTGACCCCACAATTGGCCTTGCTATCAGCAAAACCAAAAATTGCGATTACACATACTCCAGGGTGCATGCTAATAACAGATATTGAAACGAAAACCCTTATCAAAAAAAAACTTCCACTTAGGTTATAAAAGCTAAAAATACTACTTTATCTCGGTTGAGGTTTTGTCTAATCAAACTGTAAACTTTTGATAAAAATAAAAATAATTTTAGATCATTTCCTGAAAATAATACTCAGAAAACAATGAACCCAAAATTTATCAAATCACTCTCCTTAATCCCATCTGTTAAACTCAGAGGCAAATATTCCGAAGTTAATTCAAAAAAACAGTCTAAATATTAAACCACAACTCAATTTCAGTTAATAATGAAAATTTATCCACTTCAAAATCGAAATCTACTAAATTTTGTAGAACGAATTGGCGCTCCAATTTTACCTTATAAGCTTAAAAAACTGCCAGTGGGAATTTCTCGAGTTAAAAGGGTGTTACCCACCAATCATCGATAGCATTTATATATATTTTTGAGCCCCTAAGAAATAGTCTTTGGAAGTCTTGAGTTTGCTGCAACTTCGCTAGATTCTCTTGTAAAGCCGCTACATTTGGCCCCACTGCTGTCCAACGAATTCTGTTTGTTTTTCCAGCAATTGGTAGTGTTACTTTAAGATCGACTCCATTTCGAGACGCTACTTTCTGAAACTCTATTGCTAAACCGACTGCTTTAGGTAGTAAGATCCCAGTTTTTACTTCAACAGTTCGTGACCAATACACTTCAGCTCTAACAGCTATTGTGGAAAAACAGATTACTGACAGGGTGATGCACACAAGTAATATTTTAGTAGAGTTAAAAATCATTTTTTGAAACCTCCTATTTAATTTTTTGCGCTTACCCCAAAATATTTTGCGTTAATAAGTTCCAAATAAGCTTAAATTTAAAAGCAGGAAAAATTCTGGGCTTAAAACCCTTAGTCTTTCACTTTTAGCCGAGAATGTCGGCTGAACAAAAAGCAATTGTAAGCACAACTACGCTTTTAATACCTAACATAATTATAGCAGTTCAAACAAACAGTATTTTAATGTTGTATAATCATGCACAACTACTGAGGATAAGTATCTGAATTTTTCGACTTTACAAATTACAAACCAGCTATGTAAACTCAGAGGCTAAAAAAGTTTTTTCAACAAATAAATAAATGCTAAGTTTTAAATATTTGAAATTTTGGAGCCAAAAAAGTGAACAACACAGTTTTTATAAATCAGATTAGAAAAGTTTGTGGAAGCAAATATGTCCTTTCTGGGGATAAAAAAACTGCAAGGTTTAGAAAAGGCTATCGGTCAGGCGAAGGCGATGCTCTGTGCGTTGCCTTACCCGGTTCTCTTTTAGAACAATGGAAAATTTTGAAACTTTGTGCGGAGTCGGATAAAATCATTTTGATGCAGGCCGCTAATACTGGTTTAACAGGGGGGTCAACTCCGAACGGTTCATATGATAGGGAAGTCGTGATAATTAATACTACACGAATGGACTCGATATATTTGCTTGATAATGGCCAACAGGCTGTTTGTTTGCCCGGCTCAACCCTTTTTGACTTAGAAAAAAAATTGAACTCATATGGTAGGCAGCCCCATTCTGTGCTTGGCTCATCATGTGTTGGAGCTTCAGTTGTTGGAGGAGTATGTAATAACTCAGGAGGTGCACTAATCGAACGCGGACCTTCTTACACTGAATTATCAGTTTTTGCAAAAATAGATTATGATGGGTCCCTATCTTTGGTCAATAATCTTGGAATAAATCTCGGACAATCACCAGAAGAAATTTTATCAGCTCTAGACTCAGGCAAAGTATCATCTTTTCCCAGAGAACTAAGCAATAAGAAAGCTTCTGATAGTGATTATTCGAAAATAGTGCGCGATATTAACGCTGCGACACCAGCGCGATACAACTCGGATTCCAGATGCCTACATGAAGCATCCGGCTGCGCTGGAAAACTGGCTATTTTTGCTGTCCGGCTAGATACATTTCCGAAAAATAAGCGTGAACAGATATTTTACATCGGTTCAAACGATACAAAAGATTTCACTGAAATTCGGAGACGAATACTTTCACAATTCTCTAAACTTCCAGTAAGTGCTGAATATATGCATAGAGACATTTTTAATATTTCAGAAAAGTACGGAAAAGATACAATCTACTTCATAAATCTACTTGGTACTAAAAAATTACCTCTGATTTTTTCTCTCAAAGGAATTATCGACGCAAAATTTAACAAAACCAAAAGTTTGAAAAACTTTTCAGATATTTTGCTTCAAAGCGTAAGCAAGCTTTTGCCAAAAATATTGCCAAAAAAAATAAGAAACTTTAGGGACAGATACGAGCACCATTTGATTTTGAAAATGTATGATGATGGTATTGAAGAAGCTAGTTTGTTTTTAGATGACTTCTTCGCACAAAAAGAAGGTGACTTCATAATATGTAATAAAAAAGAAGGCCGCCTTGCGGAGCTAAACAGATTTGCCGCAGCCGGCGCAGCAGTTAGGTTTCAAAAGGTTCATAGTAGCATGGTCGAGGATATACTCGCACTCGATTTCTCGCTGCGCCGAAACGAAACAGCTTGGTTTGAAGATTTACCTGAAAACATATCTGACAAAATCATTCACAAATTGTACTATGGACACTTTATGTGTCACGTTATGCATCAAGACTATGTTGTTAAGAAGGGAGTAGATATAAATGATCTCAAGGCAGAAATGCTTAAAATTTTAGATAAACGTGGGGCTGAGTATCCGGCAGAGCATAATGTTGGACACCTTTATCAGGCAAAACCAAATCTCGCAAAGTTTTATAAGTCAGTCGACCCAACAAACAGTATGAATCCCGGACTTGGAAAAATGCCAAAGCAAAAGAATTACGGAATGACATCCTCTTCAAATGAGTAGCTGGGATCGGTCTATCGAGCAATCTCAGCTAGTGCAGCGGTACTGTTGTTTTTTAAATTAATTTTTTACGTTCTGCCCAAGTTTTCTATGTTTGCAAATTATAAAAACCTATTATAAGGTCTTCTAATTATTCATCTTGATACTTTGCAAATGTGTTGCTAGCTTCTAATCCAGGGAGGCAATTATATTACCGTAGGAATCGCTAAAAGATAAACTAGAAACGTCAGGTTTTTGGGATAAAAAGCCAACAGCAACTTTTAGTATGAAATAAAAAGGACTTAGATTTTTGGAATCATATTCACTAAGGGAGGAAAAATATGGCAAAACTGATACACTCAATGGTTAGAGTTTTAAACGAGGAGCGCTCGGTATCTTTTTATGAGAAAGCTTTTTCTCTCAAGGTCGCCGATAGATTAGATTTTGAAAATTTTGTTCTGGTATATCTGAGCAATTCAGAAACTGAATTTGAATTAGAACTAACCATAAACAAGGATCAAAAAGATAACTACAATCTGGGCAATGGATACGGCCATATTGCAGTTTCCGTTGAAGACGTTGAAGCTGAACATGAAAGAATGGAAGCTGAAGGCCTTTCACCTCGAAAATTGGTCGATTTTAAAAATAATGGAGAACGTGTAGCAAAGTTTTTCTTTATTACTGATCCAGATGGATACGAAATAGAAGTTTTACAACGTGCTGGTCGTTTTAAATAATAAGAATGCGAATCACCTAGAAATTTCTTCGCTCAAAACACTTAGCTTGTTGAAATTACCACAAAAAAACACTTGATTATCATAGTAAGAAGGATTTTTAATATGTCGTTAGGAAACGAATTGGAAAACAAAAAACTTATCTCATGGATGCTAAGGGTAATGTATCCACACGATAGTTTTGATGACGGCCCTTATGATAGAGCGGCTGATGCAGTAGTTTCAGCAGCAACCTCTACTCCAGGTCAAAGTCTAACATTTTACACAGGCTTAAGAGAACTTAAGGCGGAATCATTTCTAGATTTGAGTGAGAAAGATGCAACCGCCTATCTTAAAAAGATTGAGACTCTACCCTTTTTTGGTATGGTTCAAGGCACTGGTTTGGTAGCCATCTATAATGATCACTATGTATGGGACATGCTCGGCTATGAGGGACCAAGTTTTGACAAAGGAGGTTATATTAATCGAGGGTTCAATGACCTCGATTGGTTGCCTGAGCCACGAATTGAAGAGTATAAAGAGGAGTTAGAAACATGAAAAAAATCTCAAATGAAGAAAGTGTTGTTGTAGTTGTTGGGTCAGGTGCAGGTGGAGGAACTACAGCGTATGAGTTAACTAAAGCTGGTATTCCATGTGTCCTTTTGGAAGCTGGACCACATCTCACCGCTAAAGATTATGTAAATGATGAGTGGGAGGCGTTTGCTCAAATGGCTTGGCTAGATGGTAGATCAACAAGTGGATCATGGCGAGTGGCAAAAAACTTTCCTGATCTACCTGCATGGATAGTTAAAGCAGTGGGTGGAACTACGACCCATTGGGCTGGGGCGACACCAAGATTCAAGGACTACGAGTTTAAAACAAAATCAACTTATGGGGACTTGAAAGGTGCAAACTTGCTCGACTGGCCTGTTACCCTAGAAGAGATGGAACCGTACTACGCTCTTGCCGAGGATGCTCTTGGGTCAACTCATCGTAATGGCAGACCACCACTACCAGCGAACAATAATTACAAGGTAATGGCAGCTGGAGCAGAACGAGTTCAGTACAAGAGGTATGCAACTGGTCCATACGCCACTAACGCTGCACCCTATGATGGGAGACCAGCATCAATCCAAGACGGCTTTAACTTCCAAGGAGATAAACAAGAATCTAAGTGGAGTACCCTGGTGAGAGAGGTTCCAAGAGCTATAAAATCTGGTCTATGTGAACTTCGCGCAGACTCTCATGCAGTACAAATTACTCACGACTCATCGGGAAAAGCTGACGCAGTATTGTACTTAGACAAAGACGGAAATCTACATCGACAGGCTGCCAAAGCTGTGGTTGTGGCAGGCAATTCTATAGAAACACCAAGACTTTTATTACTAAGTGCAAGTTCGATGTTTCCAGAAGGCTTAGCAAATTCATCAGGTCAAGTAGGTAAAAATTACATGCGACACCTTACCGGTTCTATGTATTCCCGCTTTGAGAAACCAGTCCACATGTACAGGGGTGAAACTATGGCTGGCCTGATAGCAGATGAACAGCCACATGATCCTTCTCGTGGCTTTGTAGGCGGATATTATATGGAGACCCTAGCTCTCGGTCCCTCATTTTTAGCTAGTTTCGTGGAACCTGGAGGCTGGGGCAGAGATTTTACTGAGATTATGGACTCCTACGCTAACACGGCAGGTATGTGGATCGTTGGTGAAGACATGCCTCAAGAGACTAATCGTATAACGCTTTCCGAGACAGCAAAAGACCAATGGGATCTTCCTGTCGCTCATGTGCACTTTGATGATCATGCCAATGATGTAGCAATGAGAACCTATGCTTATGAAAAAGCCGAGGCTCTTTATAAAGCAGCCGGAGCAACAGGTTGTCACAGAACGCCTCCTTATCCATCGACACACAACCTTGGTACTTGCAGAATGAGCGAAAAGCCAAAAGATGGAGTACTAAATCGGTGGGGATGTGCTCACGACGTGAATAATCTGTTTGTTTCAGATGGTTCAGTCATGACGACAGGTGGGGCTGCAAACCCAACTCTTACAATTGTGGCTCTAGCAATAAGACAGGCAGAATACTTGGCAAATCAACTAAAGACCGGAAATATTTAACACTTCTGACCTTCAGATATTGAATTGAGTTAGTAAATAACAACGAGTTGGCAGTTGAAACCATTCCACTGCTGGCTCGTTTTTTACAAAAAACTTCTTATCTGTTTTAATATCGAGATCTGATTAGTAAATTCACCATGAAGAAACCTAACCTCCCACAAAAAATTTGTTTAACCTGTTTACGTCCGTTTACTTGGAGAAAGAAATGGCGCAACAACTGGGAAAATGTAAAATTCTGTTCCAAGCGTTGTAGTAAAACAAAAAGGGAAATATCATAAATCCGCAGCATAGTTTCGCCATAACCGTTTTGATATAAACTATAGTTAAAATAACAATACTTGCTATTTTTATAATAATATGCTTTTGAAAAACTAATAATGGCTACTTGAATGTCTGTCTTTTACTGAGCAACCTGATGAACCTTTTGTCACTATTTGAGAGCTATACTGAAGAAAATAAAGCACGAATAGTTGCTTATGGTTCTTCCGTTGTAGAACGATTAATTCTAGGAACACATTGGTTAGACTATCTTGAGCTGACATTGATGAGAAACGTAGGTAGAATTCACACTTGCCTTAATTGTGGAAGATATGGAGATACTACTAGAGACCTAATAAATAGAGTTGACAGAGACGTGATAATTTTTGAACCAAACATTACATTTTTAAAAATTGGAGGGAATGACACAGCCTCCGAAGTTTGTATCGGGTCAAAGGAATTTAGGAATAATATTTGTTACTTGATCGATAAACTACAGAGAATTAATTCCAAGGTAGTACTCCTGACTTACCATATTCCAAAAGAAGAAGAATACGGACAAGACAGAGCAGATAAGTTATATGAGTTTATGGAAATTATTCGAGAAGTGTCAAAGGAAAAGGAAGCATTCCTTGTTGACAGTATGAGACACTGGAAACGTTTACACGATATTGATCCATCAAGTCACAAACTCTTACTACTGGATGAAATCCACCTTAGTGAACTTGGTAATCTATTTCAAGGTATATCTATGAGCTCAGATCTTGGTCTGAACCAAATAGCCGAAAAAAATATTGACTGGATAAGAGCTCGCAAAATATTTGATATGGTACAGCGTGCATAAAATAAAATTGCATACTACAATAAACTGTTTTTTTGTGGGTGTTGGCATTTTACTTGGAACATCTTCTATCTGTCTATCAAAAATTGAAGCAAAATATTTCTGCGAAACCAAACAGATAGAGCAAGTCACGACTAATGGAGAAACAACTACTCTTGCAAATGAATTATTTTCATTTACCCTATTGACAGGCCAATCAAAATTTACTGGATTCAGTTGTGCTGCGAGCATGAGTAAATATCCGATAGCAACTCAATATAATAATAATTATTTGGTTGGACACGATATGTACAGCCTTTATCGATTTGAAGATAATCTTCTGTACTTTGCGCAAATCGATTCTCTGGGATCATTGACTTATGTAAAAAATTCCAGGAATTATTGTAGTTCTAGCACACTGTAAAAAAGTAGTTAAAGATCAGTAATAATGAAAAAAAGAAACCCATTTGACGAGCAATTTATTTCAAAGGAAACTTCTAATTTTAATTTAAACTTAGAAAAAAAATTAAAAAGTTTACCTGCGACAGAGTCCTTGAATCCAATCGACGTCAGAAATGCAAGAGATGAGGGTAAAGGAATATTTCCTCTTATGCCTCCCATAAATGAAGTTAAAGAAATAAAAATAAAATCGGCAGACGGTCATGATGTTTCAATACGAATAAACGAAAAAAAAGATGTTGATACGATATTTATGTTCATCCACGGTGGGGGCTGGACTTTTGGACGTCCAATTTATGAGGATCACTGGTGTCGGTATATTTCCAATAACGCAAATTGTAACGTCGGCGCAATTGGGTATCGGCTAGCGCCTGAAAGTCCTTGGCCAGCATGCCTACTAGATTGTGTTGCAGCCGTGATTTGGGCGGCTAAAGAAGGATACAAAAAGATAGCAATAGGAGGAGAAAGTGCGGGAGCTCAACTCGCTGTTTCGACCTTATTGAAACTTAAAGAAATTCGCCCCGATATAAAGCTATGTGGTTCTATTTTAACATATGGTTGTTTTGACCTAAGTTTAACACCCTCAGCTAGGAACTGGGGTAAAAGGAAGCTTGTCCTGTCGACCTCTACTATAAAATGGTTCGTACAAAATCTTTCTATAAAAAAGACCAACATAGCAGATCCAATTATTTCACCTCTGTACGGGAAACTCAAAGAGATGCCACCGGCCTTGTTTCAATGTGGGACTCTCGACCCATTGATCGACGATACAGCGTTTATGTCATTCAGATGGAACCAAGCTGGAAACGATTCTAGAACTATCTGGTACCCTGGCGGAGTGCACGCTTTCGACAAATTTGACTTACTACTTTCAAAAGAGCTAAAACAAAATACGATTAATTTCCTACTAGAAATTTTCTCCAGCTAAAATTTTTAGCCTAATTGTTGGCAAAAATATTTAACTGAAACTTTACGTTATCATGCGATACCACACATCAAGCTCAGCTCCTTTGTCAAAAAGCTGTTGAACTCTACTGCAACACACGGCTCTATGCCAACTGTCCATTCATCGTGAGCATGTTAAATTTAAGAGGTCTCGCATGAAACAAAAGTTACTTCGGTTTCGTTGTCGAGCTTAACTACCATCAATCCAGATACAATAGTGGCAACATGTTTCTTGTGACAAATATCACCTCCAGCATTTGGCTTAACAAAAGTTAACCAACACCAAATTTGTTGCAAAGTTGTTTCCGCTGCGGCAACGTCTACTGAATTTCAGACTTGAACTAGAGCTTTGTCAGGACTCATAGTGTAATCTAGCTTCAAAAAAGACTTTTTTATCACCCTACTAAAAAGATTTCACTTTTTGATAAATCATAACATATAACCTGTCTATATAGTATTAACGTCACCAATAGATGTCAGTAAATCAACCCTTTGTGCTACAAACAAAATTGAGGATTTTTTGCCAAATACGTTACCGTGACTCGAAATAAGTTACAATATTTATGCAGTATTTACTTTCTGCCACGCTTATTAGCTAGTCCCGGTTTATGAAACCACTACACTTACAAACCTAAAGAAAATTCCTTTTCAAGGCCTACTTGTTTTCTGTTATGTGGCAACGAATTAAGGTTATTTGTATACTTTTCTAAACTCATATCGACCGCAAGTCTCGCTCTCCTAATTGTTAAGTGAGTGAGAGCTATCAAAACCTCGCCCGCTGACTGTTAAAAACAACTATTAGACCCCAGAACACAATCATTTTAAATAATTTTCTTTCGTTATTAATGAAACTTTAATAGTAAAGAAATTGAACTCATGCCTGAAATACTTTATAAAATTTTAATATTGAGCCCATTAGATAGCCAGGAACCAAAAAGTGAATTAACCAAAGCTAAAAATGGAGGAGGAACTTCAATTCTTGCGCATTAAGTAAAGAATAATTAGATAGCATAAGCTCCTTATGTAATCACTTGGATATATAAAATAGCGGAATCAAAAATAGTGTTAATCAAATCAAAATGTGGAATTGAAAAGTATAATTATCTTAAATCGAAGAAGGGTATTTTCTCAACACTTCGACTTATAATTTTTGTTTGCATGGCTACGATCAAAGATTTTAAAAAGTGACTACAAGCTCTAAGTTTTTAGAAATAGTAAAGCTGGAAAAGTTGTAACACTTTGAGATTGCAAAAGGTCCAATTTACAATTCAGTAAATTCTGTGCTGTGGGTTCAAAATTTTTATGAAACTGGCTATTGGTGCATTATAGATAGAAAGTTGCCTTCTATATATTTTTTTTCTGAAGCATGATAGCTTCTTTATTCGAAGATTCGGTAAAAATAGTCAAAGAAAAAAAGTGGATATTATAGGATGACAACAAGTGAAAATTCAAAGCAAGTAAACTTATTTGGGTCAATACTGGATACAATTGGAAATACACCTTCAACCCTAATAAACAATCTATCTCCAAAAAACATCAAAATTTTTGTAAAATCAGAGTATTTTAATCCAGCAGGGTCTGTAAAAGATAGATTAGCTCTCAGCATTATTGAACAAGCTGAAAAAAGTGGGAAGTTACAACCAGGACAAACAGTTGTTGAAGCCACTAGCGGCAATACTGGGATCGGTTTGGCGATGGTCTGCGCAGCAAAAAATTATCCTTTAGTTATAACGATGGCAGATAGCTTTTCAATAGAAAGAAGAAAGTTAATGAGATATCTCGGAGCTAAAGTTGTCCTAACGCCCAGGGCAGAAAAAGGCTTTGGTATGTATCAAAAAGCTAAAGAGTTGTCAGAAAAAAATAATTGGTTCTTTGCTCGTCAATTTGAAACAGCAGCCAATGCCGACATTCACGAAAAGACGACCGCAAGAGAAATCATTGATGATTTTCAAAACCTAGGTCTAGACTACTGGGTCACAGGCTACGGCACGGGCGGTACTGTAACTGGGGTCGGAAGAGTGTTAAGAAAAGAACGACCAAATACGAAAATAATTTTAACTGAACCAGAAAATGCTGCGCTGCTGTCTAGTGGAGTAGCTCAGGAGAGAACTTCAAATGATGAGCCTAAAACGAGCCATCCATCATGGAACCCACACTTGATTCAAGGCTGGACTCCTGATTTCATTCCAAAAGTTCTTCAGGAGTCTATAGACCACAAGTTTTACGATAAAATTATTCCTGTTAGTTCGAACTCAGGAATCGAGTGGGCTCAAAAACTTGCTAAGTACGAGGGTATAATCACAGGAATTTCTGGTGGATCCACTTTTGCTGTCACAATGGAAATAGCACAACAAGCTGAAGCAAACTCAGTTATTTTATGTATGCTGCCAGACACTGCAGAGCGATATCTGTCATCTCCACTTTTTGAAAATATTGAAGAGAATATGAGTGATGAAGAACTGGCGCTTTCTAAGTCAACCCCAGGATATCAGTTATAGAAACCGATTAGCAGCTGCATTAGGAAAAAACGTGCAAATACCTACATTAAACTTTCAAGATCTGAATTTAGAAAGTTTCGACGAAATTATTGATGTTAGGTCGCCGGCTGAATTTAAGGATGATCACATTCCAGGGGCAATAAACTTGCCTGTATTATTTGACGCTGAAAGAGAGTCAGTTGGCTACATTTACAAACAAGAAAGCCGGTTCAAGGCAAGAAAAATTGGAGCAGCTTATATTTCAAGAAATGTTGGAGAACATTTGGCAAATAGTCTGGCAACCAAAGCTAGAGATTGGTCACCATTAATTTATTGCTGGAGAGGAGGACAGCGCTCATCGTCTATCTCTCTTATCCTTTCTGAAGTTGGCTGGCGTCCAACTATCCTTCAAAAAGGCTACAAAAATTATAGACGAAATGCGGTTCGATTTTTAGAAACATTTAATATTAAACACAAAGTCATCCTAATATCTGGGAACACGGGGACGGGAAAAACTGAGTTACTTGAAAAGCTCGCAAGTTTTGGCCTTCAAACAGTGAATCTAGAGAAGTTAGCTAAACACAGAGGCTCAATCTTTGGTAAACTAAAATCGCCCCAACCAAGCCAAAAACTTTTTGAAAGCTTGCTTTTTTTCAATATTCAGAAATTTGATCCAAGTGAGCCTATTATTATGGAGGCTGAGTCAAATAAGATTGGAGCCATCTCAATCCCTGCTGGTCTCTGGAATTGCATGAAACAAGCTCCTCGTATTGAGTTGATTGCGTCTGCAAAGGAGCGCAGCAAATATCTGGTTAAAGCCTACTGCGATTTGACTGAAAATCTAGACGACCTTAGAAATAAACTTAATCTATTGATCCCGCTACAAGGGCAGAAAAAAATTAATAAATATCTTAAACTAGTAAGCTCTAAAAACTTTAGTCAGCTAGCTTTAGACTTGATAGTATCTCATTATGACCCAAGATATGAAAACACCCAACAGAAGAAGCGAAGCCTTATTCTAAATTCAATCCAAATGAACTCGGTAGACGCTAAACATATTAATAACACTGCTGAGACAGTTGCTTCTATAATTAAAGAAAAAGTTAGATAACTTTTATATGGGACTTCCCATCAAAAAAACTTCCAATAATCCGTGGGGAAAACCCTTCAGCCCGTAACTTTCGTAAAACAATATCGCTGTCTTGTGGGGAAACGCTTGCTAACAAACCACCTGAGGTTTGAGGATCAAATAAAATATTAGCACTACCGGAATCGTCAAAGACTATTTTGTTTTTAATTTTTTGATTTTCCTCATGCAAAGACGATTTTACTCCCTGCTTCAGTAAATACTCAACGCCGTCGTAAATAGGAATATCCCCCAGATTTATTTTTGCAGATAAGCCAGACGCCTCACACATATTTAACAAATGACCGGCTAACCCAAAACCAGTAACGTCTGTCATTGCATTCGCACATGATAGGATTTTAGACACTCTACCTTGAGATCTAGACATCCAGAACAGAGCATTCTCAAGCCATATCCCTTTTGCCAAGAAATTCATTTGAGCTGCGAACAGGAGGCCTGTCCCTAGTGGCTTTGTTAAAATTAATATATCACCGCTTTTTGCTCCAGAAATTAATATCGGATCGCTTTCTACTATCCCCGTTATTGAAAAGCCTAACGAAAATTCAGCCCCTATTGACGTATGTCCTCCAACAAGCTGTGCGCCCTCACTTGAAAAAACTGATGTGGCCGCAGTAACAATCTCGTTCAACCAACTTTGATGTACTTTAGGGCTAGCCTCAGGCATTATTATATTTGATAAGACGGCTTGTGGCTTTGCACCCATCGCCCATATATCTCCTAAAGAATGTATTGCTGCGATTTTAGAAAGTTGCCAGAGATCAGAAGTAAAAGACCGAAAATGGTCTGTAGTAACTACTTGTTTAACACCATTAGTCGATATGACTGCGGAATCATCTCCAATACCCATTATAACATCTTTACGATTTACCTGAGATAAGTTCGCCAGCACTGCCGCTAACGAATCATTCCCTACTTTTGCGCCACAACCGCCACACAATGGCTGAGTTGAAACATAAAAGTCATTTTTACCAAAATAATTTGAAACCTCTTGCCTATATTTATCCATTACTGGATATTTTTGAAATTTCTTAATAAAATTTTTATCAATATAATCTTTAAAAAACCAGGCGGTCTTGCCGCAAACAGCATTCTCATTTCTGTCAAAAATTGCTGACTTATCGCCTAAAGAAATGAGCTTTAAATATTTACTTTGTGGTTTATATTTTTTAAGCGTTTGACCTTTAATTGATCTCAACAAGTTCTTATGAAGAATTGAGGCCTGCCTGACAGCATATACCCCAGCCTTATCTAAGGGTTTTTTAGCGAAGCTTATACAGTCTCCAGCAGCGAAAACACTATCATCTCCACGCACTTTCAACGTTTCGTCAACGGCAATAAATCCATCCTCTAATATTAGATCTGTATTTTC
>MDTB01103328.1_pt1 | contig 48077 bp, 85 predicted proteins | sample 811161 | NCBI WGS metagenome assembly MDTB01 (sample SAMN05326650, study PRJNA326480) | marine metagenome | isolation source: seawater | place: Mediterranean Sea | collected 2009 | reverse complement strand
ATAACATGCATCAAGCAAAACGTATTTCAGATACGACAGCATACTTTCATCTAGGTGAGATTATTGAAAAGGGTGCTACAAAGAAAATGTTTGATAATCCTAACCACAGAAAAACCAAAGCCTATGTGTCAGGAGACTTTGGATAACATTTTCTTGACTTAACAAACAAGTTAGTGTATTATATAAGTACACATATCATTAACGGAAAGGGAGTCAAATTGAAAATGAAAATCATAACAGGAAATGCCAATCCTCAATTGGCCCAGGAGATAGCAGAACACTGTTTTGCTACATTAGTTCCTGCGAACGTATCGACTTTTGCTGATGGCGAGTCGAGTGTAGAATTTTTAGAAAACATTCGCGGTGAAGATGTGTTTATTGTGCAAAGCACTTGCACTCCTGTTAATGATAGTGTAATGGAATTACTAATAATGATAGATGCGGCTAGGCGAAGTAGTGCTAGTAGGATCACAGCAGTAATTCCTTATTTCGGATATGCAAGACAAGATCGTAAGAGTGCAAGTAGAACACCAATTACTGCTAAGTTAGTTGCTAATCTTATCACACAGGCAGGTGCCGATAGGATACTAACTATGGATCTTCATGCTGGTCAGATACAAGGTTTCTTTGATATTCCTGTAGATGATCTTACCAGCAGGGTGGTCTTTGCAAAAGATATAAAACGCAGTATAGGATTTAGAGATGAACCGAATGTACACCAAACTGGTACAGTCTTTGTATCACCAGATGCAGGAGGAGTTGTTCGTGCTAGAAAGTTTGCCGATATGTTTGGAGGAGATATTGCTATCGTAGACAAACGTAGACCAGAAGCAGGCAAAAGCGAGGTTATGAACTTAATCGGAGATGTTACAGGTAAGCATGCAATTTTGGTTGACGACATCGTTGATAGTGGAGGCACACTTTGTAATGCCGCCAAAGCAATTATGGATGCAGGTGCAGTGAGTGTTAGAGCATATATTACACATGGTGTATTATCAGACGATGCATGTGTAAAAATAGAAAAAAGTGTGCTGGACGAATTAGTTGTTTCAGATTCAATTGCTGATCGATGTCCTAAGAACTGTAAGAAAACTAGACAGGTTAGTGTAGCAAATTTGTTTGGCGAAGCTATACGAAGAGTGACTAACGAAGAGTCAGTATCAACTTTATTTGTCTAATAAGGCTTTGTCTATATTGTTGTAATAAGCATTTATATCGTGATCAGCAATACTATCAAACTTTCTATTTTTGATTCCTTGCCATATGCCTTTCCACCAATCTTTTAAACCTGGTTTGCCTATAGTGTTATTACTTGTAATATAATGCATATTACCATCGTGTCTATAACCCATTATCCATAATGGAACCTTAGTAACAATGTCGTTGTTATTTTTCCAACGTTGATGCCTAACACCTAAACTTTTACAATACTTATTGAAGCCTACTCTTGGAGAACCATAAGTGTATAGTTCTTCTACAGGTTGTATATCAGCATATAAATGACAGCGACTTGCCATAATAGTAGCCATTGCCGCTCCTAAGGAATGCCCACAAAACCAGAGTTTCTTTTTTGCATTTGTTTTTTTATTAATATCTTCTAAGACCATAGGCCATAGTAAGTCTACTTGCTCTTTAAATCCTTTATGAACTCTACTAACAGTTTCTGCCATTACAGGTAGTGCTTTAAGATCTGCCGCTATGTCATTCCATTCTGTAGGCTCTGTACCTCTACAAGCAATTACTAAGTCATCTTTACTTTGAAACTTATATGCTTGTGCTCCATCCTTATCATAAAACTTTGTTACAGTGAATCCTAACCTTTTTGCTTGACTAGTAGCAGTTTTTTTGTTACTATAAGCTATGCTAGATAGTTTTGCGAACAATAAAGAACGTTTTTTAAAGTTCATTTCATTAATACCCATAATAATCCTTTCCTACAAACAACAATACTATTTATATGCTTGCTAAATACAATATCGGAGTATCAACATGAAAAAACGTACAAGGAGTATATTGCAAGAATTGAATAACCTAGGGTTATCAAAAAGCAATGACCATCTCATAGAAGCTACAGCCAATAATATTATTGAAAGTGCTATAAACTTGTTGAATAGGATCAATGAACAATACGACGAAATCACAGCAAGCGAGCTAGAAAGAAGATTTCTAAACTCTATTAGGACAGGTGATCCCAGGAAGTTTAAACGTTCAATTGATAAAATTATTGAGAATAAAAAATGAAAGTCAACGAGTTACTAGAAAAGAAAGAAGATCCTAAAAAGAAGAAAAAAGGATTTATTAAAAGAGCAGATGATTGGATGCGTGGAAGTTGGCTCCAACAACAGATAGACACGGCACAAAAGCAAACAGGTAGAAAAGGACCGCAGGCAAGTGCTAAACCTGTAGCTGAACCAAAGTCTAAAAAGGTAGTCAAAAAGAAGAAACTTACAGCAAAAAATACTAAAATAAACTATAAAGAAATACCAGATCAAGCACAGTTTAAAGATGCTAAAGGAACTGTATGGTCATTTAATAAAGCAAATGACATATGGCAACCAAATGTTAGTACAGAAGTGCCAATGAAACCTAAAGATGGTGCAATAGCTTTTAATAGTGCTAAGCCAGCTGATAGAATTTTTTATGAAAGCATTTTAAAAGAAGGCGGAAACATATTCCAAGGAACATCAGACTTCGATCAAAAAATTATTCCAGACATGATGAAACAAGTTAATGCAGTTTTATCCAAGACAGGTGTAAAAGCATTACCGATAGGATCAGGTGCAACTCCTACACCCGGTAAAATGAGCGGTGACCTTGATATGATTGCAGATGGAGATCAACTTGTAGATTTCTTTAAAGTTAAAGATGTTAAGACTGCAAAAGTTGAACTTGAAAAAATGTTTCAAAAAGCTGGGTTTGAAACTAGGAAAGCAGGACAACAGGTACATGTGAAAACTAATATTGGCGGACAATCACAGCAAGTTGATATAATGGTAGTACCACAAGGTGAAACGGCACAAAAGTTTCATGTGCATGATATACCTAAAGGTTCTCCTTATAAAGGATTACATAAACAAATTATAATTGCTGACCTAGCAAAGGAAAAAGGTGCTAAGTGGAGCCCCTATAAAGGTTTAGTAAATAGAGATACTAACGAATTAATATCAAGTAATTTAGATGATGTGGCTAAGGAACTACTAGGTCCTCAAGCAACAGCAAAAGATTTAGGATCAGTAGAAGCTATTGTAAAAGCATATCCGCAAGCACAACAATTTGTTGACAAATACGAAGAAGATCCAAACTCTATGTGGAATCAAAAGAAAGTTAAACCAACTGAGTCTACTGAACTAGAACGTATAGTTAGCCTAGCGAGACCATAATGAGATTCTTTGAATTTAAACAGCCATTAAAAGAAATGGAAGCACGTATACAACATGCAGAAGATTTGATATTCTATCAAGGAAGTAAAGGAGCACTTCATGCAATTGATGCGTTACGTAGTGTTGCCGGCGATGATCATAAATCAGTTACACTTAAATGGGACGGTGCACCAGCAGTAGTGTTTGGACGCAACGAGGAAGGCGAGTTTGTTTTTACAGACAAGTCAGGCTTTATGAAAAAGGATGGAGTAGAACGCACTACTTCCCCAGATGCGTTAAAAAATGCATTACTTAATCGTAGTGGAGGAAAACTTAAAGACGATCCAGGCAGAATAGCATTTGCAGATAAAATGGCAACTATTTTTGGATTGTATGAAAAGACCATTCCAGATACATATCGAGGATATTTTAAAGGTGATCTGTTATATTACACAACACCGCCAGTAAAAGACAAAAATTATATATTCAAACCGCAGATAGTAGAGTATGCAGTTGATGTTGACAGTGATCTAGGAAAACGTATTGGTAATAGCACAACTGGTATTGTAATACACAGGGAAGTAGATGATCAAGGCAACGAAGGACCATTTAAAAGTCTTGAAATGTTTGATAATCAAAAAGATGTATTAGTAGTACCAAGTGTAACAACAGAAAAACCAGTTGAAGTAGATACAAGTGCAATAGACCAATTACAAGCTACAGTTAAGAAAAACGCCGCAGGGGTTGATGAATTACTTAATGCAAACACTCTTGCACAACAACAAATGAAAGCATTACCGGACTTATTGTATGCATACATGAACAGCAAAGTAGATACAGGATTAACAAATTTAGGTGCAGACTTTGCAAAATGGTTAGAAAACAGAAAGCAAGTTACAGACAAGATGAAGGGGAAAGTATTACAATACATAAATCAACATCAGTCTGCGTTTACAGCTTTATGGAATGTCGTTACAGCCATTATGAAAACTAAAGACGACATTATAAGTAAATTCGACAGTCAAGGCGGACAAGTTAAACAAAGTATTAACGGTCAACCTGGCGGCGAAGGATATGTACTAGCACATCCTAAAGGGGATGTAAAGTTAGTACCAAGAGCAACATTCAGTGCGGCTAACAGAGCTGTGAAACGTTAAGGAGTAGTATAATGAAGATGAATGATATTGTAGAGGGAGCAATGGACGATTTAGGATTGAAAGGTCACGGTAGTGAACTTGATCTAGACATTGATCCAAACAAAGAAGTATTTAAAAATAAACAGGTAAGTGTACAGCTTAAGAATATTACTGACTATCCAAAAGGTGGTGAAGTTAAAACAGATGATGGCAAGTCTATTCCTGTAAGCCAAAAGCAAGCAGTGGATATATTATCAAAAGGATACATAGGACTAGCACCAGTTTTAGGTATTAAACCTAAGTATGCTAGAGATCCTGATGCTAAAGACGAAGTCATGAAGCAGATGCAGACCAGTGCAGGATTAGAAAAGATATTAGCAGGAATTTAAACCTTGTTTGACTTTATAGACGAAATACATGAAGCAAGACTAACTAGAGATCTTAGTGGTGCAAGAGTATTAACATATTCTGATGCACGTGAGAGGCTATACCTTAGCCTACTAATGTTAGAAGCTATGCGACAGTATCCAAATTATGCGGGAGCTGTAAGTAGATATGCAAAAATGTCTACCCAAAAGTATTTTGCCTATATGCCTCAACGAACTGATCTGCATAATTTTATATATTTTGTAGTAGGCGGAGATGATGCACAAGACAAACTTAAAGATCCTCCTGCGGCAAAAAGATTAAGAGCTTCAACAAAAATTGATATTAAAGAACTTGATAGATATCTAAGGATGCTTAGTGTCAACGGTGTACCTACAAGGATAGGAGCATTTTTAATTAAACTGGAGAGAGACTTATCAATTATTAATCAAGATTACAAAGATATTAGAAGGGTTCTTACGTATTATGATAATACTACTCGCATGGAACGTAAGAAAGTAATTACTAGGTTATTACTTGCCGCAAGAGCAAAGTTAAGGAATAGTGATTTAATAGATGACTTCAGTAGATTTGCCGCAGATAATAATTTAGAAACATCAGCAGTTAAGGACAATGAACCAAAAGTAAGCACACCTGATTTAGGTACATCTGCTAGAGATATGAGTTTGTATAGATATCTAGTCGGAGTTGATAAATTAGCTCTTACTAAGATGTTTTTACAATTAGCATCGCAAGGCAAATCAGTACCAGGACCTTACGTGCAAGCCTACCTTCCAGCCATAAAAATGATGGACGACATAGTCCAAGCAGGACCAACATACGTGCAAAACCTTAGAGTTTTACATAAGAGAGCCAAAAACCGCCGATAAGTCGGCTTTTTTCTACAAAAGACTAAATACATATAACAACTTCGTAGAGTAACGAAGATGTCCATTTATGATTAAAGGAGAAAAAAAATGGCAGGAGTAGCGGCAGTAAACCCAGCGGCAACGTTGGTACCACACGCAAATATTGGTAAAGAAATTCAACTGTTCACAGTTGATTATATCAATCCAGTAAACGGTTCAGCAGGACCACAAGGCGTACAAGCGGCAGTAATGAGAAAGATCATGGACACAGCGACAATTATCGCAGTAGGTCCACTAGGTAACTCAAACACTGAGCAAACTTTCATGGTTGAGGGCAATTCAGTTGTTGTTGCAACTTTGCAAGCGGCAATCAGAACGCTAGGTACATTTGACTCAGTTGATGTATCAGCGGCAACAGTTACAGCTAAGACACTAGTTATTGCAGTGTAATAGCTAATACAGCTAACAAGAAAGGGCTCACTTTTAAGTGGGCCTTTTTTTATGACAAATAAGTAAGTGTATGCAAGTTGTTATACACACATTAATAGATATAACCAATACTAATGCCCGTAAAGGTGATGATACTCACTCCTATAAACAGCAACAGAACTATATGACACTGGTGCAAACTATAGGGTTACGCAGTAACTTTGAAATAATATCTCCTGTAACTAAACAAAAGGTTGAAGTAGACGAAAAGTTTGGAAGTAAGTATAAGGGTAAACATAATGTTTGGACAATTGAAATACAATTTGATAGCCAAGGAACTGACAATATAGAAATTATACAGGAGGATATAGACCTAGTGCCAATTATCACAGGATTAGATGAAACAACTAAAAGTCCTTCAAAACTATTTAGAACTACAGATAAAAAAGAAACTAATATTATCTTTAAAGTAGTAGATAATACTTTGTTCTAGATAATATAAATAAATGTACAATAGGCTCACAACATCTTTAGAAAAACTTAATAAGGCTCCTTGGAAACGTAATACATTAAAGGATGGAATAAGATGGCTGGTGCCACTGATTTAGAAAAAGAAAACTTAGAAGCTCACGTGGATTTGTGCCAACAAAGGTACGAAAACTTAAATTCACGTCTTACTAAGATTGAAGATAAAGTAGAACATATTCATACTGACATTGTACATGGTAATAAAGCTATGATCAAAGTTATGATAGGCACGGCAGGCACAGTCGTTGCAGGACTACTATCAACTATCGTCGTAATTTTAATTCAATTCAATTAAAACGCTAAATACACTTGTTATGTATTTGCGTGAACTCATAGAAACAATAATCGAAAAGCAGGTTTGGGCTCGTTCTGGTAAGAATGTAGTCCGCAAATATCGTTGCTCTGGAGGCAAACGGCACGGAAGGATTGTTAGCAGTCCAGCCGCATGTTTTGCCGCGCCAAACTTAAAAAAGAGAATGACACTCAAAAAAACCAAAGCTAGACTTGGTAAAAGAATGATACGTAAAGCGAAGCGGACCAAGAAAATGAATCCAGCAAGTCGTAGAGTGCAGTCAATGAATAAAAGTTCAAGGCGAAGGTAAATGAAAATAGCAGAGATCGAAGAAGCAGTTCGTGCTATATGGGGTAAAAGCGGCAATAAGCAAGTACGTAAGTATAGGTGTACAAGTGGGCAACGTAAAGGAAGAATTGTTGCAAAAGCCGCAACATGCAATGCACCAATTAACCAAAAGGCAAGAATTACACTCAAAAAGACAAAGCGTAAAAAACAAAATAAGATTAATATTGCAACAGCTAAGACAAAGAGGACTAGTGCGGCATCAAGGCGATTAAAATCGTTAAATAAAAGACCAAAGAGAAGATTCGCAGGTAGGAGGAAAAAAATATGAGATTTAAAGAATTCAATCCTAACCGACGTAACGACGAAGGCCTTCCAGCTATTGCAGGTGGAATGGTTAAAAATATGGGTAAAGGCGGTGCCCAAGCACTTGGCAAGGCAGGCGTAGATGCGGCAATGGGTGCAGTTAAAAAAGTAGGTGGCATGGGTATTAAAGCAGTCACAGGTGCAGGTAAAAGTATGGCCAGCAAACTTGCAACAAAAGCTACAAATACATTAAGCAAACAACTACTTAAAAAAGGTTCAAAAATTCCTATGCCTACAAAAGGCGGTAAGTCAAAGGAATTTGAAATTGATGATGTGTCAAACGACGAGGTTACTATTATTAACCCAGATGCATCAAAGTCTCCGGAACAACCAGAGAAAATGACTTATAAAAAGCAAGATGTTGATACTATAATACAATCCCTAGGACAAATGGGGCAAGGCGGCAAACCTAAAACATTAGGTAACCAAAAGTGAAGATCAACGAGCTTATTACAGAGTTCACTATTGCTATGAGCAATGAGGAAAAAAAACTACTAAAGTCTATTAAAGGTGCGATGCCTTTAGAGAGCTTTGATGAAAGAGATAGATTCATTATGGATAGTCTAATTAGGAAAAGTTTAGTAAGTAAAGTACATAACAATGGGTATACTCTGGTAATAACGAATGGACCGCCAACAACTAATACATGAACTAGAAGCAATTATTAATAAAGGCTTCGAAGATTACCCCTTTCCGTATGTAAAAGGGAACAGCATCCGTATAGGAAAAATAGTAATACGTAGTAGTAGGCATGGGTATCTTGTATACGATACTGAGTGCAATAAGCAAGTAGTGCAAACTTTTAGTAAAGCAAGTGCTATTGCAATAGCAAAAAATCTTGCACAAAATAAAAATATTACTGACAGAGTGATGGATATTGACAAAACTTTAGAAAAAAACTATAATGATGCATTATATTACCAAAATAGTTATAATAAAACCAAAGATGAACTGAAAAAAGACGTCTTAGAGACTAGATTAGACATTGCTCATTCTAAAACCGAACATGCAAGGTCTCTTCTTGATAACTATATATACAGTTAGTTTGATAAATAATAATAACAAAAGTTTTTACAAATACTAGGAAGAGTGAAAAATGAACATTAGAGAGATAGCTAAACCGATTACTTCAGCAACGCTTAACGAAAGCCTTGCTCAGCGATTTGGTACAAAGATTAACTTAGAAAAGTTTAACTTTGCACAATTAGAAGATGCACGTAACAAATTACGATCACAAATTAGAGACATTGAAACCAATGAAAGTTTTAATGCAGTTCATACAGACAGTTATCAAAAGTCAAAACTATTCCTAGACGTTTTGAACAAAGCTATCGGTGAAAGACAAGACGAGAAAGGTCTTCCAACCCAAGAAGAAATTGCTGAAGAAGTAGTAACTGAAGGCGAAGAAGATAAAGCACAACTAGTAATGGCTTCAAAAGACATGGTAGATAAACTAACAGGTTGGATGGAAGACACAGCAGAAATGCAGTCAGAATCAATGCTAGAACTAGCAGACGCAATTAGAGACGAAATGGGCTCTGAGACCTCAGAAGCATTTACTGCGGCGATTAAGCCTGCACTTGATTCGTTATATACTAGTATGGAAGAAACACGTATTGCCTTAACAGGCGGCGTTGGAATGCTTACAGGGGAAGGTGAACCTGTTGATACTATGGGTGCAGAAGATCCAGCGGCAGACGCCGAAATGGAGCCAACTGTTGATGCAGAAGCTGATCCAGCGGCAGAAGCACCAGCTGAAGAGCCAACAGAAGACGACTTCGAAGCGGCGGCGGCGGCACAAGCAGGAACAGATGAAGCAGGACGTCCAGCACGTGAGAGTGTAGAGCGATCACGTAAAATCGGAACAATCCTGTCTAAAAAAAAGATCTAACTGAGTCAGTATCCACTGACCAACTTTACAAAGTTTTTAAAGTATTATCATCAGGTAAACGTGATACATATTCGTTTGACGAGTTAGATAAAATGATGCGTAACGTATTGCAAGTGCAATTTACATATGACGTATTTAAAAGTGCTTATGATGCAGACAAAGGTCTTGCTGATTTAGTAAAAAACTTTGATAAAGAGAAAGTAACATTTAACACTGGTGACAGTGCAGACGATTTGCCACCCCAGGCGGCATCGCAAGATAATACTGTTGCAAACATGGCAAAGTCTGCTACAAATGCTGATGCAGGCCTGTAAAAAGTACTTGACTTTTATGTATCATACTGTTATAATTAACTAATTAGGAGTTTATTATGAGAACAGATGATGAAATCATCACACAAATTAAAGGGTTAATTGAATCTGATGTGAAGCCAGCAGTGGCAGGTCACGGAGGGGTAATAGAGTTTGTAGACTATAAAGAAGGACACTTGTTGTTAGAGTTAGGCGGAGCATGCAGTGGTTGTATGGGAAGCACTATAACACTTAAGATGGGTGTTGAAAATATGCTCAAGCACTATGTACCTGAAATAGTAAGTGTAGAAGCCCAAGATGGAGTGAGTGATGTAGACCCCTACTATTCCGATCCTTATGCTATGTCGTTTTATGATCGGATGGAGGGTGACCATGACCCTGATAATTGATAAGTTTACTTATAATCCAATTGAACGTAAAAGTGTAGAAGGTAAAAGAAAATACCTTACCCCAGACGGTGGTGCTGTGGCCAGTGTGACAACTATCCTTGATGCAACAAAAGATAAAACACATCTTATTGCTTGGCGTAAGAGAGTAGGAGAAACAAAGGCACGTGAAATTACTACTGAAGCGGCGGGTGTTGGTACACGTATGCACAAATATCTTGAAGATTATGTAGAAACAGGCAATTGGCCATCTCCAGGTAGTAATCCATATGCACAGCAAGCTCATAAGATGGCAGAACAAGTAAAAGCTAACGCCATGGTTGATGTAGATGAAATATGGGGTAGTGAAGTAAATTTATATATTCCAAAACTATATGCAGGAACAACTGATTTAGTAGGACAGTATAAAGGAAATCCGTGTATAATGGATTTTAAACAAACTAACAAACCTAAGAAACCTGAATGGGTATTTGATTATTACTTACAACTAGTAGCATATGCCGAAGCACATAATGAAATATACGGGACTAAAATCCGTGAAGGACATGTGTTTATGTGCAGTAGAGACCTACAGTATCAGCAATTTGATCTATGGCCGCACGAATACAACGAATGGAAAAATGAATGGTACAACAGAGTATACGACTATTACGAGAACTACGCATAAATACAATATAATTAAGGAGATAACAAGTGGCAGTCGTACAAATATCTAGAATCCAAATGCGCCGCGGGCAGAAGAACGCAGGTTCAGGACTTCCGCAACTTGCTAGTGGAGAAATTGGATGGGCTGTTGATACTCAAGAATTGTATATTGGTAACGGCAGTGTATCAGAAGGTGCTCCAGCAGTAGGTAATACTAAGATTCTTACAGAACACGAAAATATTTTTACATTTGCTAACACATACACTTATAAAGATACTGACTTACAAACAGGAGCATCAGCAACTTCACCTATTAAAAGAACATTACAATCAAGGTTAGATGATGTAGTTAATGCAAAAAACTTTGGTGTAACCGCAGGAACTAATGTTACTGTTTCGTTGCAAAGAGCAGTAGATCAATTATTTTTAAACAGTGCAACCAAAGCAAGTAGCTCTAGTAGAGTTATATTACATCTAGATCCAGGCGAATATACTATAACTGGGGTAGTACATTTACCTCCTTATACATCAATCGTTGGTGCAGGTTCAGATAAAACTGTAATTAATGCAAGCGGAAATACTTGCTTTAAAACTATTAACAGCTTATCCACACCAGGAGCTCCAGCAAATGAATCTACTACTGCTCCTGAAAATCAGTCAAGGAATATTAGAATAGAAGGAATGACTATCAAGCAAACAACAGCTAATACTGCCTTAGAATTACAAAGCACTAAAGATAGTGTTTTTAAAGATGTAAAGTTTTATGGCCCTTGGAGTGTAGGCGATGCTATGACTTCAGGACAAAAAGCAGTAGAAATGATTAGTTTAGCAACATCAGTTACCTGTGAGAATAATGTTTTTGATAACTGTTACTTTACTAAATGGACTTTTCCTTTCAAGTCAGATGATGACATTGTAAATAATACTTTTAAAGATTGCCAATTCCATACTAATTTACATGGAGTAGTTCTTGGACAAGGCACTGTGTTAGGTGCGCCTAATCAAGCAACTGGTCCTGTAAGAAATAATATTGCTAATTGTGTATTTGATGAAATTGCTAGAGAAGCTATCGTAGTTGAAAACGGCACACACAATACTAGTAATAGTAATAAGTTTTATAGTGTGGGCAATGTAAATGGAACTGAAGCAAATGCCGCATATGCAGTAATTAAGTTCACAAGTAAGCACAACACAAGCACAACTGATTACTTTAAACGTTTTGAGTTATTGTCATATAATACTTCTTTCTTCACAGCAAACAAGTTTATGCCGATCATTCAAGGAACATGTAATAGTTTACTAAATCACCTAGATGAGTTACCTGTAGTAACACAAGATCCTGCACTTAGATTCTTTAAATTACCAGGAGATGCAGACGTATCATATGAAATTGAATATGTATACGATAGTTCAGCTGTTATTGCAATGAGATCAGGAGTACTACATGTAATGTTAGATAAGACAAATCAAAATCTTGTCCTTGAAGACGAACATAATTATGCAGGTGATGCTTCAAATTTAAGTAATCTAACTTTTGCGGCTAACTATGTCGACGAAGATAGTGATGCTACAAAAGAAACAATCGAAATTACAATCAAAAATACTACATCAGCCGATGTAGGTACTTTCAAATTTAACGTTAAACAAAAACGCTAGATAATAATGTTGGATGAATGACAAATAAACCTTACGAAGTTAGACTATCTGAATGGTCTAGCTTTAGAGAATCTTTAGAAACCTCTAAAGATCCAATCCAAGATGTAATAGACTACTACAATCGTTTTCCGATTGTAAGTATACATACAGACCCATATGATATGAAGTCCTGGCCAGATCCTTGGGAATTAATTTATGAAAATGAGTATTGTGAGTATTGCATTTTGCTAGGAATGTGTTATACTTTACAATTAACAGATCGGTTTTCCCAGGAAGATTTCGAGATACATATAACACTAGATGAAAAAAAGAGTCATCATTATTATCTCTTAATTGTTGGAAATAGGGTCTTAGGATATGAAAAAAATAAGCATGTTACACGACAAGAAATTAGAGAGAAATTACAATCGCAATGCGTCTATAAGATGCCACGGCGACAATAAATATCAGATATGAACAGAGAATAAGGAGAAAAGGTATGTCTAACGGGACTATGGTTGTAAAACGCAACGGAACGCAAGAAAGACTTAACATCGACAAAATACATGTTGTTGTTGAAGAAGCATGTAAGAACTTGGCTGGTGTCAGTTCTAGTCTAATTGAAATGAATGCGAATTTACAATTTTATGACGGTATGGCAACTAGTGAAATACAAGAAGTATTAATTAGATCAGCTAATGATCTAATCTCATTAGATGCTCCAAATTATCAATATGCCGCCGCTCGTTTGTTATCATACTCAACTAATAAAGATGTATTTGGCGAATTTAAACCTATTAAATTAAGAGAAATGATTACTTTAAACATTGAACGTGGTGTTTATGATTCTGCAATACTAGAATATTATAGTGAACACGAGATTGCTACACTAGATAGTTATATTCAACATAACCGTGACGAAAACTTTACCTATGCAGGGTTACGTCAAGTAGTAGACAAGTACCTATGTCAGGACAGAAGCAACAACCAATTATTTGAAACTCCGCAATTTATGTATATGATGATTGCGGCAACATTGTTTGCTCAGTATCCTAAAAATGAACGTATGCAATATGTAAGGAGATATTATAATGCGACCTCACTTTTTAAAATCAATATACCAACGCCGGTCATGGCCGGAGTGCGTACTCCAGTGCGCCAGTTTGCCTCTTGTGTTCTCGTTGACAGTGACGACACACTTGATTCGATCTTTGCGTCAGACATGTCCATCGGTAGATACACAGCTCAAAGAGCTGGTATCGGCATTAACGCAGGACGTATCAGAGGAGTCAACTCAAAAATCAGAGGAGGAGAAGTCGCACATACAGGTATAATTCCTTTTCTAAAGAAATTTGAAAGTACTGTACGTTGTTGCACACAGAACGGTGTACGTGGCGGTAGTGCTACAACACATTTTCCTTTTTGGCATCAAGAAATTGAGGACATCCTTGTTCTAAAAAATAATAAAGGAACAGAAGATAATAGAGTACGTAAGTTAGATTATTCAATTCAACTTAATAAAACTATGTATGAAAGGTTGTTATCTGGAGGAGACATAACACTTTTCTCACCACATGATGTTCCTGGATTATACGAAGCATATTTTGGTGATCCAGCAGATTTCCAAGAATTATATGAGAAATATGAAAGAGCCTATAGTATTAAAAAGAAAACTATTCCTGCAATGGAATTATTTTCAGCACTAATTAAAGAACGTGCAGAGACAGGACGTATCTATATAATGAATGTAGATCACTGTAACACACACAGTTCATTTAAAGATACAGTTTATATGAGTAATTTATGTCAAGAAATTACATTGCCAACTAAACCACTTAACCATATTGATGACGAAGAAGGTGAAATAGCATTGTGTATTCTTAGTGCAATAAATGTAGGCACACTTAAGAATTTAAACGAACTTGAAGAGTTATGCGACTTAGCAGTAAGAGCTTTGGAAGAAATTATTGATTATCAACGTTATCCAATTAGGGCGGCAGAAATTAGTACAAAAGCAAGACGATCACTTGGTGTTGGGTATATAGGCCTAGCACATTATCTTGCACGTAATAGAGTGCAATATAGTGATAAAGGTGCATGGAAGTTAGTACATGATTTGACAGAAGCATTCCAATATTACTTACTAAAAGCTAGTAATCAGTTAGCAAAGGAAAGAGGTCCTTGTACGTATTTTGATCGCACTAAATACAGTGAGGGCATTTTGCCTATCGACACATACAAAACTGATGTCGACAGCATTGTGGAAAACAAGTTAAATTATGATTGGTCTACTCTACGCAATGACATACGAACCCACGGCCTTAGGCACAGCACATTGTCCGCACAAATGCCTTCAGAGAGCAGTTCCGTTGTGTCGAACGCAACTAATGGAATCGAACCACCTAGAGGGTACTTGTCCGTTAAGAAAAGCAAAAAAGGGCCTCTTAAGCAGATTGTTCCGCAGTATCAAACTTTAAAAAACTACTACAGCTTGTTATGGGACATGCCTTCGAACACAGGATATATAAATACGGTAGCAGTAATGCAAAAGTTCTTTGACCAAGCAATAAGCGGTAACTGGTCCTATAATCCAACGCACTTTGAAAATAACGAAGTGCCTATGAGTCAAATGATTCAAGACTTATTGACTACATATAAGTTGGGTTGGAAAACTAGTTACTATCAAAACACTTATGATTATAAAACTGATCCAAGTGAACTAGTTATTGAAGAACCACAACACTCAGTTGGGTGGCATGATAACGTTGAAGAGTCTCCTAGACGTGAAGACTTTGATACTGAAGAAGAATACTGTGAGGCGTGTGCAATTTAATTGTTGACACATTGATTTTATGATAGTAATATACTATAGACAGAGAGTTAGTTAGGATAAGAAATGGCAAAGACCGTATTTAATAAAGAAAAAGTAGACTTCACCAAGCAGAACATGTTCTTCGGTGCAGATCAGAATACACAACGTTATGATGTGTTTAAGTTTCCAGTGTTTGATAAACTTAATCAAACGATGTTAGGGTATTTTTGGAGACCTGAAGAAGTTAGTCTTCAGAAAGATAGGGCAGACTTTGCTAATTTTAGACCAGAACAAAAACACATTTTTACTGCAAATTTAAAATATCAAACACTATTAGATAGTGTCCAAGGTAGAGGACCATGCCTGGCATTTTTACCGCATGTGTCACTTCCTGAACTAGAGGGATGTATTGTTACTTGGGATTTCTTTGAAACAATTCATTCACGTAGCTATACACATATTATGAAAAATGTTTATGCTGATCCTGCTGAAGTGTTTGATACCATTCTTGATGATGAAAAGATCATTGCTAGAGCAACTAGTGTTACCAAACATTACGATGCTTTTACTGAGGCGGCTGACGCTTGGGAACATCGAAAAGAAGGTAGTATGAAAGACGTCAAGAAGAAAATGTATCTTGCAATGCAAACAGTAAATATTCTAGAAGGACTAAGATTCTATGTATCATTTGCATGTACATTTGGCTTTGGAGAATTAAAACTAATGGAAGGGTCTGCAAAAATTATTTCATTAATTGCACGTGACGAAGCACAACACCTTGCATTATCAACACATGTTCTTAAACTTTGGTCTCAAGGCAAAGATGATCCAGAAATGGCAAAGATTGCAAAAGAGTGCGAAAAGGAAGTTTATGACTTATGGCGTGAATGTGTAGCAGAAGAAAAGGATTGGGCAGAGTATCTATTTAAAGATGGGTCAATGATTGGTTTGAACACTACATTGCTTCATCAATATGTTGAATACATAGCAAACCGCAGATTGAAAGCACTTGGCCTACAGGCAATTTTTGACCAGCCAGTAAATACAAATCCACTTCCGTGGACACAACATTGGCTTAGTAGTTCAGGACTTCAAGTTGCTCCACAAGAAACAGAAGTGGAGAGTTATATTATCGGAGGCATCAAGCAAGATGTCGACAAAGATTCGTTGAAAGGATTTACTTTATGATTCAAATATATGGCAAGCCTGCTTGCCCTAGCTGTCTTAAAGCAAAGACACTTTGTGAAACTAGAGGTTATAAATTTGAATATTTCACTTTAGGTGAAGACTTTACTAGAGAAGAACTATTTGAACAATTCCCAACAGCTAGAACTTTCCCGCAAATTAAAGTGCATAGCGATATAGTTGGTGGATATGAAGGCCTAGTAAGATATATAGAAGATACAGGCTTTAACGGAACCGGACACGGTTAATAGGAGAAAATATGTTAATTGAAACACCTTACAAAGTAGGGGATACTGTAAGTTTTAAACTTACCTCAGGAGAAGAAATTGTTGCTAGGCTTGAAGCAGAAGAACCAGGAGTTTATACTCTCAAAAAACCTATGACAATGGTTGCACAACAGACAGGACTAGGGCTTGCACCTTTTATGTTTAGTGTATCACCTGATGGCAAATTTATGCTACAGTCAAATGCAGTAAGTTGTATTGCTAAAACTGAAAAAGAAATTAGCAAACAATATACTGCACAAACATCTGGCATTGCAATGGTAAACTAATGTCTAAGTTTGTTGTGAAAAAAGATGGTGCATTATTTACGTATTCAAATTACGAAGATATTCGTACTGACTTTGATCACGTTATCGAATTTAGTCCTACAATGCCTGAACCTCCTCATACTGAAGAACAGCATCAAGAGATGGAAAAATGGGGCGATAGGTTAGCAATATTAATGGAGAAAGAACGTGCCAGCAGTAACTAGAATAGGCGATGCAGATGTAGCCCATTGTTCTGGAATGACCAGAGCGGCAGGCTCAGGAGATGTGTTTGTTAATGGAATAGGCGTAAGTAGACAAGGTGACGACAATACCGGACACTTATTGCCAGGAGTTCCTTGTCCATCACACTCAGCACCAATAGCAGTAGGTTCGACTACTGTATTTGTAAATGACAAAGGTTGTGGCAGAATAGGCGACGGTATAAGTGGATGCACTTCAGTTGCGGCTGGTAGTGCAGATGTATTTGCAGGACCATAAAAAGGTTGACAACCTATTAATTTTATAGTATAATAAAGAAATTAAGGAGAAAATTATGAGTACACATGAAGAAATCGTACAAGCATTCAATAATTATATTGCAGAAGCTGAAACTTTTGAACAAAAGAATGTTAAGGCCGCGGCCGCAAGAGCTAGAAAAGCACTTGGTGATTTAGGTAAATTAACTAAAAGCCGCAGAGCAGAAATCCAAGAAAAAAAGAATAACATGTAATGAGCGGACAACGGCGCTGGTTAAAATTATGGGCCAGAACTGTTGGAATGCCTATTGGTATTACAGACGACGATAAGCCAGAGTTCCTTCCTATTACACAAGATGATGTAAAGAAGGCTTTGGCTTTTCGTACCTTTTGGATTGTGTTACACATACTGACCTGCTGTATGATTATAGCAGGAAATGCAAAACTACTAGGATTATTTTAATGCCTAAAGCAAACACAACTTTCGAGTTATCAATTAGAGATATTGAAGTAATAGAGCATGCCTTAAGAGCTAAAGCAGGCCGTAGAGGTTTAGCTATTGCTATGGGAGAAACATCCAAAGAATTAAAAGAAGAGATGCATGAACTACAAAATTTACTAGGTAAAATACACTCGCAAAAAGTATTTTATGCAAAGTTTAGTGATGGCAGACCTTACGTAGGTGGATAATGTATTGGGGTAAAGGTGTGGCAGAATCAAATAAAGAATTAAAAGAAGCAATAGAACTGGCTGAAGATCAATGTGCCGACTGTCGTATTGCAATTAGTACTGAAGGACTTGAAGTAGATTCAAGTCAAGGTGATCTGTTACTAGAAGCCGGAGTACTTGGTGGTATCTTAATTTTATTAGCAGTATTGTATACCGGTAAAAAAATGGTTGACAAACACTTTAAGTGATAGTATAAATATATTACAACGTTGAAGCAAGCTCAACGACATACAGGACCCGGGGGCGGTACCCGGCGGCTCCACCATATACACTTTGTAGTTACCAGAACTAGATGGTACCCTAAAGTAAGGACAGACGCAGAGTGTATATGATGGGGCCGAACTAGGATCGACTGGTGTTTAATAGGTTAGTGGAGTTGTCCGGATCTAAGCTCGGTTAACGCGAAGAAAAACTATAATTGCAAATGACAATTATGCGCCAGAAATGGCAATGGCGGCCTAACTAGGCTTTCCGGGGTGGGTACTACCTGGCAACAGAAGTGCCATTTTGTTTTCATCTATATATAGTATATTGATAAATACAAATCGTGGAGAATCCAGAGCTCCATGTAAGCAAAAATAAAAATAAGGAAAAATTATGAGAAATATAATCATTGCGACGGCCTTTTTGGTCGGTCTAAGCACGGCCGCTATGTCTGAAACATCTTTCGGACCTAGTATTTCACTAAACACAGATGTGAAAGCTGAATATAAGGTTGACGCAGAAACAACTGCATTAACAATCAATCCAGAATTAATGTGGTCTGGAATACCAAAAACAGAATTAACATTAGGCACAACTCTTAATTTATGGGAAAACATAGGTACAACATCAAATGTATTTGATGAAATGGAACATATGCCAACTCTAGAATTTGGAGCAACTTATATGTTAACATCAGCATGGGATATTGAAGGTTTAATGAACTACGACCTAGAAGAAGGTGAACGTTCAGAAATAACAATCTCGTCAACTTGGTCGTTCTAAGAAACTACAACGATTTTAAAAGGGCCTGTGTGGCCCTTTTTTTATGACTAAAATTAGGTAAATAATAGCAGTATATAATAGTAGAGGTAAAAATGTCGACCAAAGGACCGGACGATCAAGGAAAATTAGAAGTAAGCGTAAGAATATTAGGTAACGAATTAATTGGACTAAAGATGGTAGTAGACGATTTTAAAATGAAATGGCTTGTATTAGGAGTAGTAACTATTGTAGCATTAGGATGGGCTGGAAGCACATTTGGCCCTGCATTATTCGACATGGTCGGCAGTGACTAATGTGGCAACGTTTCCGCAAGTGGTTGAATATAGACCATATTGTGGATCTATGCGTAGACTTATTCTTAATACTCTTTGATGTAATCACATCGCCTATATTAATAGTGATGCGTTTGCTAAGATGGACAGTAGGTAAATATTTTTTAGATGGAGTTAAAAATAAAATTAAAAGATTAATTTATTGGTTAAAAACAAAACCAATATGGGTTAGTATATTAGCAATACCAATAATGCTTGTAATAACATTTTATCTTTTAGTTTTTATGTGGCTTATGGGACAGGCGTTTAGCCAACTTATAATGGAGCAATGGGGGCATACCCAATTATAATTTTTAAAGGAGTATAAATGGAACAAAAAGTAACTGAGGGCGATGTTCAAGCTGGTATAGAATTCATATATCATATGCGAGAACATTTAGTAGATGTAGGTATAGCAACAGCATATTTGTTTGCTTGCTATACAATTTACTTGTTATTAAAAAAATACATAAAGTAGGGAGAAAACAATGTACGAATACAAATGTAAAATATTAAGAGTAGTAGATGGCGACACAGTTGATATTGATATTGATCTAGGGTTTGGCATTTGGATGCATAAAGAACGTGTTCGAATGATGGGCATCGATACTCCAGAATCAAGAACAAGAGATAAAGTAGAAAAGAAATTTGGACTTGCAAGTAAAGCACATCTTAAAGACATTCTTCCAGTTGGATCAATGCAACATCTGAAAACTGAAATTGATAGAAGTGGAGAAGATGCAAAAGGCAAGTTCGGACGTATACTTGGTGACTTTCTAATTGAAGGTAAACGAGTTACAGAAAAAATGGTCGAAGATGGACATGCCGTACCCTACACCGGCGGATCTAAAGATGACATTGAAGACTTACATATGGCAAATAGAGAAAGGTTACTTGCCGAAGGCAAGGTAATATTAGAAAAATGAACGCAATAATTACCATCTATGCATTAGCTACATTATTAATAAGCGGAGAACCAAGAGACTTTTACAGTCAACAACTTACTTTCCAAAACAGGACTCAGTGTATTGAATTCTTTCAAGGCAACAAGGCACAATTAATGAACGGACTTAAAGAACATGCTAGAAAAACGTACGAATCTGAAGTTGAAATAGCAGAAGCAGGGTGTGCCTTAGTAGACTTTTCGAGAGTTACTGCTGGAGGAAAGCCCACAATCATCCAAAAAGTATCATTATATAATGCATCTTCTATTTGATTAACCAAAATAGGTTGACTTTATCTTATTCTTGTTATACAATTACTTAATGTTAACAACAATTAGAAAGATAAGGAGTAACATTATGACGACTAAAACTAAAGCAGTAGGTACTAAATTTTTTAATGCAGGTACCCAAAATCAAAAAATCCTACAAAATTATTGGGGTACAGGAAAAACATTTACAGTTTCAGATCTAAAGAAGAAAATGAAAATTGCATCACCAGGTGCAAGATTGACCGAACTTAGAGAAGCTGGATTTAATGTAAAAGTAACCTCAGCAGACACTACTAAAGTAGGTAGACCAGTTGCTACATATACAATTCCAAGAAGAAGAGTTGTGTAATTTTACCAATTTAGGTTGACATGAGTGCCTACCTGTAGTATAATATTTTTATATATTAGGCGAAAGGTAGGCACAAATGACAATGCATTTAGTACGTGGTATGTCCACAATCAATACTAAAAAACGTAAGGCAAAAGGTCTTACAGCAAAAGACAAACAGGCACAAGTTGAACACAACAAATGGTTGCGTAAAATGGGATGTCATCCTGAACAACTTGCAAAGAAGCCAAAAATTCCAATTAATACAATTCCAGATTATACACAAGATTCTAGAGGATTACCGACAAGCGATGTAATTTGTGGTAATGGCTCAATAAAAGAGTCTATGACATATAGTGGTGAGCGACAACTGTTAGGTATTGCAACAATGCACAAGAGTAATATGGTTCCTGTGTTTGCAGACAAAAAAGAAGATGCAGTTGATATCGCAAATATGAGACGTAACTAATATTAGTGTTTTATTCCAGTAAAAACTACTCTAAATATATAATGAGGAGATTGATATGAGATTAATTTTAACTTGGTTGGCTTTAGTATTAGCCTCAACCGCGGCTCAGGCAGTAGATGCTGAAGCTATCAAAGACCCGAGACTTAAAGAGATGGCATGGTCTCATCCTGATAAACAGGAGCTCTATACAGAAAATAATCACCCTGAACTTTATTGCTTGGCATTAAACATTTATCATGAAGCTAAGTCAGAATCTTTAGCTGGACAATTTGCAGTGGCAGATGTTGTTCTTAATAGAGTAAATGATGTAAGGTATCCTGATGATGTATGCGGAGTTGTATTAGAAGCTAAAATGAGAGAAAGTTGGAAAACAAAGCAACATAAAGACTTACCCGATGATGAAAGAATTTATTACCCTGTAAGGAACATGTGTCAATTTAGTTGGTATTGTGATGGTAAGAGTGATCAAGCTAAGGACGGTGATTCATGGAGACGAGCACAAGTAATAGCATATATGATCCATAAGAATCGTAAGTACAGAGGTATAACTGAAGGAGCAACACACTATCATGCAACATATGTTTCACCTAAGTGGGCACCTGAGTTAGATCTTGTTGGCAGAATAGGAACACATATATTTTATAGGTGGCCATAAAATGACAACACATTTAGTTATAGATGACTTTACTCCTCCTAGTGTAATAAATCAGTTAGGAGGAGCTCTACTAGGCTCAGATGCGACTTGGAAATTTAGGGATCAAAGTAGTGGAGAAGATGCAGTCGATCCAGATGATAAAAATATAAGAGAGACACCACAATTTATACACGAGATTTTTCACGATAAAGAACAGGGAATACAAAGTCCCGTATTTGAAGTGGCAAAAATGCCATTAATGTTTTTAGAACACTACATGGGCAATAATATTAAAATGCCTATAAGAATTAAAGCAAACTTGTTATTACAAGACAAAGAATCCAAAGGAAAGTATCACGCCCCGCACATTGACGTTGCTAACGAAGATGCATTTAGTATGGTTTACTACTTACACGATAGTGATGGCGACACAATACTATTTGATAAGAAATTATCTAAATTTGGAGGACATACTGACCTCGTCGAACTAGATCGAATAACACCGAAAAAGGGACGGGCAGTAATCTTTAATAGTAATCGATTTCATGCAAGTAGTAGTCCATTGATAGACCAACGCAGAGTAATTGTAAATTATGTATTTTTTGCAGATAAAACTTTCTTAACCAAAAACACTTGACATCTAAACAAAAGTATAGTAATATATAAACATAATGAAACCAAGGCTCATGGAGGCTTATATGATTAAAGGCGTAACTAATTTGACTGCCGCAGTAGCGGTAGCGGCAACTCTTGGTGCTTGTTCACAAACAGTTAAGGTTGCACAACACGAAGACTATGTACAACCTAAATGGTATCAGAGTTGTAAAGACACTGGAACTGAATACTTCACAGGAGGTATTAAGTTTTGGCAAACTACACAATATTATTATTCATGCGGTAGCAGTGTAAGTGGTTTTGAAGAAGCCGCAAACGTAAAAGCATTACAACTTGCAAGACGTAATATGGCAGATAGACTTAACGGTAAAGTTAACTCTCGTACAACTATTGAAATGAATGATGCAGGCAATGCACCGGCACTTAATAGTAATACTCAATCACAAGTGTTAATTGTAAACCGCATTAAAGATTCTGCATTGCGTCACTACTCATCAACAGAAAATTATACGTACCAGATGAACGGTAACTATTACAGTTTTGTAATGATTAAACTAAGCCGTCCTGACGTAGATGCAATGATTGAAGAGTATAAGAGAGAACATGCTTCTGCTCAAATTAATACTCAATCAATTAATAATTCGGCCAATCAACTTCCAGGTAACTAATATGTGGAAGTTAGTAATACTTCTAGGAGCAGTCTGTCTCGTCAGTGCTTGTTCAAGTAAGCAACTAACAATGACTGAAAGAGGACTGCCCTATTGTTACTCGGATGAAAATCATGTAACAAAAAACGGTAAAACTAATAGCACTATTGTCACAGAATGTAGCGATCGTCCAGGACAACAAATGGCGATACAACGTGCAGGAATTGACAAGACTTGTAAAGAGTTTTGGTATGACGAATATCGAAACGGAAGACGTTATCAACAGAGAGGAGTTCGTTGTGAAAAACTTGACGGTAGTTGGGAAATTCTTAACATCAATGGCACTGTTAATTAGCTTAGGAGCATGTCAGACAACTGCATACCAAACTTCTAGTGTGCAAAATACAGTAAGTGGACCTTATACTGCAAGTGGTTCTATTGTTACCTTAGGATTAAATTTTTTAAACGACAAGTATTACACATTGACTAGGGAAGAAAAACAAAAACAAACTGCGGCAGTATATTCGGCTCTTGAGTCAGACTATGGAAAAGTATTTGCATGGTATGGACAGTATGCAAGAGGCGGTGTAAAGGCTGTTCATGGATATCCACAAGGTAGCGGATTTTGTAAAGTAATTTATAGCACTATTGTGAAGAACGGTAAACAACGTAATTTTGAAGAAACAGCCTGTAAAGAATCCGGGCACGAAGGATGGAGATTTATATCACTATAAAAAGTAACCATATAACTAGTAATTCAGAACCAGGTAAATACTATACAATGTTTTTAGCTATTCTTACAATGATTACGGCATTAGCTATTAGTGCCGTAGCAATATATTACTCTGTCGCAGGATTGGTTGCAATTTTTGCGGCCGCGGCCATACCTATTATGATAATGGGCGGTACACTTGAGATCGCAAAACTTGTTACGGCAGTTTGGCTACATAGGTATTGGAATAAGGCTACTTGGTGGCTAAAATATTATCTAGCTACAGCCGTTTTAGTTTTAATGTTTATTACTTCAATGGGTATATTTGGATACCTATCAAAAGCACATATTGAACAAACAAGTGCTAGTGAAGAAAGTGTAGCACAAGTACAACAGATTGAAACTGAAATAAAAAGACTAGACGCAGTAATAGTACGTGCCGAAGAAAAAATTACACAACTTGAAACAAGTGGCACTGGCAGTGATGCTAATTTACAATCACAAATTGATAAAGAACAAGAACGTATTGATCTAGCATTTGAACGTATTAAGCCTGCCATTACTCAACAAAATCAAATTATTACAGATGCAAGAGCAACAGATGCTACTCGTACAAAGCCCTATGAAGATCAGCTATCAAATATACAAGCAGAAATAATTAGGCTTGAAACTAGTGCAAAAGAATATGAAGGAACAATAGCAGGACTAAAAGTTGAAAACTCAGCCGTACAACCTTTGATAGATCAAATTGCAAGTATACAAGCAACTATTTCAAAGGTTGAAGGACAAATAGCAAGTGGCGAACGTGAACAAATTAAGCAAGCTCAACAAACAGCAGGAGCAAATGCTGATGGTAGTGTAGGACCAAGAACTCGTGCCGCTATCAATACTTGGATAGAACAACAAAAATTACGTATCAGTACAATTAACGAAGAAATAAGTAGGCTCCGTGAAGAAGCTACTTCAACTATAGATGCAGAACGTATACGGTTAGCAGGAACAGTAGATGATATTAGACAAAACTTAATACCTGCTCTCAAAGAACGTGAACTTATAATGTTAGGTAAGATAGATGAAGTACGACAGACGGAGTCACCAGTTATACAAACTGCAAGAGATGAAATCCAAAGACTACGCGAAAGTGCAGAGAAGCAGGTAGAAAATAGTCAAGCATTAATAGAAAGGTTGCGTTCGCAACTAGCACAAACTGATAAAGCAGATGAAATCGATGCGGCCGTTGATGAACAACTGTTACGTATTAAAAATGCAGAAACAGAACTAGATGTACTTACTGACGAAAAATATGTATTAGAAGGTGAATATAGAAAATTAGAAGCTGAAGTAGGACCAATTAAGTATATTGCTGAATTTGTCTATGGTGAAGCCGCAGATAATACAATGCTTGAAGAAGCAGTACGTTGGGTTATATTAATTATAATTTTTGTATTTGATCCATTGGCTGTTTTACTGTTAATTGCAAGTCAGTATACATTTGACTTTGCTAGAGATAGTAGGAAACAAAAAGAACGTCGCGATTATGAAACTATGCGAGGTAATGCAATAGCTAGGAATGAAGGACCAAAAGAAGACGAGCCCGAACTACCGGACGAACCTCAATACGAAGATGTTGATCAAGAAACTTTAGATAAAGAATTTGAAGAAGAAGATATATCTGAAGAAGATCTAAAGAAGCTCTTAGGCGAAGAGGCAGACGAGGTCGAAAAAAAAGATATAAAATCATTGGAAGAGTCAAACTCGGAAGTATTAGACGAGGACCAACTGTCAGCTGAAGAACAAAAAAGAAAAGAAGACTATGATAGCAAAGATGCTACTGATGAGTTTAGAAATGCTAGACAAGAATGGAAATCAAAGCATCCAAACGAGACCCTCAAACAATATAAAAATTGGTATATAAAGGGTATAATTGACACATTGCCTTGGGAAGAAAAGCCTAAAGCATACATCAAACAAAACGCCGACGGTGATCAAGTTAGGGTAAAGCCTAATCTAACAGAAGTAATTGAACCTACAGGTTATGAGCAAAATGCGGAACAAAATGAAAACACAATTTTTAATAAACTTAAAAAATAGGTTTTAAGTTGGATAGCATAAACGTAATTACTCCTCCAGATAAATTATTTGACCAATCCTTTAATTTCCTTTTAATATATCCAGACGACTATATAAAAAACGAGTTACAAAATGTTATTGCAGATTGGGACACTGCTATAAATGTTTATGTATACGAGCCGCCCGAGTATGACGGAAACATAGATTGGTTGTTAAGTATACATAGAATGGCAGACACAGTAATATTGGATGTCGACAACTGTCCTAGAAAAATACGTGACCTTACCTCATACTTTATAAGTTTTAATAAAACTTTTTGGTTGACAAAAGGGGAGGATACGTATTATAATAGTATTAGCTTAAACAGAATATACAATTTAGATAGTATATCAAAAACCATAGGAGGTAATTTTGAGAAAGCCAAAATACGGCAACAACAGCCGTAAAGATCCTGGAGCAGGATTATATGTAGAAGTTAGAAATAACGATATTAACTTTGCACTTAGAAAATTTAAAAAGAAAGTACAAGAGGCAGGACTAATGCAAGAACTTAGAGAGAGATCGCATTATACTAAACCTAGTGAAAAACGTGCAAAAGCAAAAGCGGCTGGAAGAGCTAGATGGCTTAAGAAAAAAGCAAAGCTAGATTCAGAATGGGGAACAGGACTTCCTAAGAGGTAAAAATGCAAGATTTAAAGGCAGACATTTGGTTTCCTACCTTAGTATGGCATAAAAAGATGCAGACTAATCTAGATAATGTAACTAGATATGCACTTACTTTAAAAGATAATACTAAAGGAACTAAACTTACAAATTACGGCGGTTGGCAAAGTGAAAATACAGTTTTGCCTGCTGAGCATGTTGAGTTGTTAATTGAATTAGATCAAACAATAAAAGCATGTTGTCAACAAGCTGGATTACCTCCCTTAAAGTTATACAATAGTTGGTTTTGTGTTAACAACTACGGCGACTATAACACAATGCATAATCATCAGGATTCTGTTTTAAGTGGAGTATTATATTTAAACGTACCAGATGATAAATGCGGGGATATAGAATTTTATAGAGACGACGAAAGCAACTACTATTTGCCTACACTTGAAAAATATAATAATTTTACGTCACAAAAAGCTACATATAAACCAGAAAAAGGTAAGTTATTAATATTTCCAGGCTGGCTTAAACATGCAGTACAAGGAAGTAGAAGTCAAGGAGAGCGGGTAAGTATGTCATTTAATTATGGAGTTAGAAAATGAGAATAGAACAGGATATTAAATTAGATTACAGTGATGTACTGTTTAAACCTAAAAGAAGTAAATTAGAAAGTAGAAGAGACGTTGATCTACTACGTACATTTAAATTCCATAATAGTGGTCAAGAATGGACTGGCGTACCTATTATGGCAAGTAATATGGATGGCGTTGGTACATTTTCAATGGCAAAGGTTTTTCAAGAGCATAAAATGCTAACAGTAATAGGAAAACATAATAGTTTTGAAGATTGGAAAGAAGCTGTTGGTAAAGGAATAAAATTAAAATATATAAGTGTTTGTACAGGTACAGGATATATCTGGGATAAAAATGCCGCTGACTACAATACAATGACTAAGGTATTAGAATCGTATCCAGATATAAAATTTATATGTGTAGATGTTGCAAATGCTTATCACGAAAACTTTGGTGATTTTATAGCGAAGATAAGAGAAACTTATCCAGATAAAACAATTATCGCAGGCAATGTGGTAACAGGTGAAATGACAGAAGAGTTAATTATTAGGGGAGCAGACATTGTAAAGGTTGGTATTGGTCCAGGATCAGTTTGTACAACTAGACTACAAACAGGTGTTGGAGTGCCGCAATTATCTGGTGTAATAGAATGTGCAGATGCCGCTAACGGTATAGGAGGACATGTTATTGCAGACGGTGGCTGTGTGCATCCAGGTGATGTTGCTAAGGCATTTGGCGCAGGAGCACATTTTGTAATGCTAGGAGGTATGTTAGCAGGACATGACGAATCTGAAGGTGGTGAACTTATAACCAAATATTTTAATCCAAACGGTGAATACTTTCTGTGTGATAGAGAAACAGGTGGTTATGCGCCAGTGATACAAATGAAGAAGTTTGTGCAATTTTATGGTATGAGTTCAGACGAAGCAATGGCTAGACATGGTCGTAGAAAAGATGGGTATCGAGGTGCCGAAGGTAAAGTAGTAGAATTACCACATAAAGGACCAGTTAATGATACAATCACAGAAATTTTAGGCGGGGTTAGAAGTGCATGTACATATATAGGTGCTAAAAGACTTAAAGATATGGCTAAATGTACAACGTTTGTGCGTGTTAATAACCAGGTCAATAACGTATTCAGTCAGTTTGATAAAAATTGATCGAATTTTATCATTATGGAGTTTACAGATGATAAATAATATTGTACAAAGGGAAGAACCCAATGTACTAGAGTGTCCAAAAGGAACTCTAAAATAAATCTTGCTTATTATAAGGAGAAAACAATGACAAGAATTACTACACTAGACTTACCCTCATTTCACAGAGCAACTATCGGATTTGATCGAATGTTCGAACAATTGGATAGACAATTTGCTAATAGTCCAAATGGACATGGGTATCCACCATACAACATTGCACAGATCAACGATGATGAGTATATGATCTCATTAGCCGTTGCAGGCTTTGGTATGGACAATCTTGAAATTACCAAAGACGGTGATACTTTAAAGATTGAAGGTACTGCTCCTAAAGGAGATGATGAGGTCAATTACTTACATAAAGGTATTGGCGGACGTAACTTCCGAAGAGAGTTCACCCTTGCTGATCACGTCAAAGTAAAAAATGCAACACTTGACTTAGGTATGCTAAATGTACATTTAGTACGTGAGTTGCCTGAAGCATTAAAACCGCAGAAGATTGATATCAAAGATACATCAACGATTACAATCGATGCCGACAGCAAGTAAACCAAACTTGGGGGGTATAACAGCCCCCCACACAAAGGAGAAAGTAATGACAGAGGTAGATTTCGATACAGATATCCAGCTAGATGAAAAGATTGTAAAAAAAATCCTAGCACCTAGGAAATATAAAGTGATTATGCAAAACGACGATGCTACACCGATGGAGTTTGTTGTAGGCATATTGACTGAGATATTTAAACATAGTGCTTCTTCAGCCGAAAAGATTATGTTAACCATTCATACCGAAGGATCAGCAATAGTTGGCATATATACTTTTGAAATAGCTGAACAAAAATCCGTAGAAGCAATGACATTAAGTAGAAATAATGGATTCCCCCTTCAGCTTAAACTTGAAGAGGAATAAATGTCTAATCTAAAAGAACTTACTTGGGAACATCATAAAAACGCAGAACGTCAAGCATTTGTAAAAGAAATGTTTTCAAATAAACCACAGATAACTCCTGAACGTTATGCAACATATCTTTATAATCAATTTCCACAGTATGATATTTTAGAAGCAATAGCTATGAGTCATGGCTTATTTAATGAGATGCCTAGTATTAGACGTGCTCCTGAGATAATGAAAGACTTTAAAGCTATTTGGCCTCATAAAGAAGAAGTTAAGCCAAAGGAAGTACCAGTCGTAAAAGAGTACTTACAACATATTAAATCCATCATGTCTGATAAAAATAAGATTATGGCACATGTTTATGTAAGACATATGGGAGATCTTAGCGGCGGACAAATGATTAAGAAACGTGTACCTGGGCCAGGACATTTTTACGAATTTGCACAGGATCACGACGAACTGAAAACTATTATTAGATCACAGTTAGATGATAGCATGGCTGACGAAGCTAAATTGTGTTTTGACTTTGCTACTAAAATGTTTGTGCAACTAGCGGAGATAAAAGATTGAGTATAATTTGGGATAAACTAATTGAATGTAAAGATGAAATTATTGAAATATTTGAAGAACGAGCTACTGAAATTAATGAACCCGGACTTGATTATTTTAACAGGCCCGCCAGTGGTTGGATTAATCGTGTTTGGGCTAATGATTCTGTTAGACGGGCTCACATAGATGTAGTTGATGCTAGACAAACTAAAGGCTTATGGATGATGCATGTATGCATATTTCCTACTTTAGATAATCCTGCTCCTATATACGGCTTTGATGTAATTGCAGGAAAGAATAAAATGACAGGAGCTTTTCACGATTTTTCACCTAGTGCAGATCCTGACCATCCTATGATACAAGGATATTACGAAAGTGTAGAACATTTTATTCCCGAAAAGCAACGTGAACTTCCTGAATGGGCTCGTAATATTTTTACTGGTAAAATGCTAGCCGCAGGAAATGTAAAAACAGACGAAGAGGCAACAGAAATTATACGTATTGCGATTGATAATTTACGTGCATACTTCGATGAAGTTGGTGATACTAAGGGAGAAGGTGACACTGCTCTTGTGCAAGCATCACAGGATTATTACTGTCATAATCAGCAACAAAACCCACACACTCCAAACGTAATGAAATCATTAGGACTTAATGAATCTGATGTAGATAAGTTCTGCACAGACATGCTGTTTCCTAAGATTGTATAAATACTAACGATGGAGTTTATACATGCGTTACGTAGAAATTAAAGAAGCGAAAAGAGGATCGCTTGACGATGCCGCAAAAAAGAGAGCAGTAATTTCTGCACTTAACAAAAAGCGTGAAGAAGATCCATTATTTGATCAAGTATATAAACTTGTTGTTGGTCCTGCACTTGATGCACGTATTGAAACTGTACTGACACAAGTAGGCAAAAACGATCCAGATGTAAATGCAAGCATTGTAAAGATGCTTATTAAAACTATTCCGTCATTAGGTAGTGCAGGTGATGTAAAAGATTTTGTACAAGACTGGAATGAAGGTAAAGAGTTTATTGATATAGAAAATCTTATTCCTGCAAAAGGAATGGATGCTCCTAAACTTGTTAGTAGTATAGTTGCAAACCCAATGGCTGAAAAGCTACTTGCAGATTTACGTGCATTTAAAGGTGGGAAGTCAGATGCAGGTCCTTACGAAGTCGCATTAGCAATTTTAAGTCGCAACATTACATTTGCAACAGAAGAAGGCGGCGGCGATCTTATTATTAATGGACAGAAAATTGAAATTAAATCAGGCGGAGAAGGCGGTGGCGGCGGACGTATATATCCAGACAGAAAGAAACTAAATCAAAAACCAATTGCAGATGCATTATCAGGTACAATATTTCAAGATGCCAAAAGTATTCCTGTGCTTGCGGCAAGTGGACGCACAGCAGGGGGTCAAGACTGGCCTGCGTTTGCAAAATCAAATCCAGAAGAATTTGTCAATATAGCAAAAGCAATCAATCAAGTATGGTTCGGCGGAGCAAGACCAGAAATAGAAAAGTCTTTTGGTACAGAGGATTTTAGACTTCTTTGGAACCGAGCAATGTTTAATGACTACAAAACTCAAGCAGGACACAATGGTGTACTTATATTAGGCCCAACACAATTCCAATATATCATAAGTGGTGATCAATTATTAAATAGTGTTCCACAATCATCAAAAGGTATGTGTTTCTATAGAAACAGCAGACAAGACCGAGATCTCGGCATTCAAGTAAAATTAAGCTAGATAAAAAAAAATTACATAAATACATTTGAGTAGAGCGTGAGGGCAATACTTATGATAATGCGAGGGTATAAGTATGATAGATCCAATTACAGCGATCGCAGGAGCAACTGCGGCATTCAATACAATTAAAAAAGGATTTGCTGTTGGACGCGAAATAGAAAGTATGGCAGGCGACCTAGGCCGATGGATGGGTGCAGTAAGCGATATTAAGAAAGCAGAAGAATATAATAAAAAACCTCCATTATTTAAAAAACTTTTCCAAGCAGGCTCGGTTGAAGAAGAAGCAATGCAAATCTTTATGGCTAAGAAAAAAGCAGAAGATATGCGTCAAGAACTTAGAAATATTATTTCAGTTACACGAGGTCCAAGTGCTTGGGAAGAACTACTAAAAACAGAAGCAGACATACGTAAGAGAAGACAAAAAGCAATTTACGATCAAGAAGAAAGACGTAGAAAATTACTTGAAATTGTTGCTATATGTTTTGGTGTTCTTGTGTTAGGTGGCTTTTTAATTACCCTAGTAATACTAGCGGCACAAGCGAGGGGTGTAATGTAATTGGTTTACGAATACAATAATTTTGTATATATTCATGATTACGGTAAAGCAAGGCTTTACAAAGGAAAACACTTAATATTTAAAGGCAATGCATGGACCGGAATACTTATGTTTTTATCACATACAGACAATGCGCCAGAGGTAAGAGAAATGTTTAAGGCTCAGATAGATCAACGTGAAAAACCAAGATTTAGCAATACAGCAACTAAAAGTGAAAATCGAGAAACTAGAGAACAATATATAGCAAGACTTCAAAAGGAAAAAGAAAAAATTACTCGGCCTCCTAAAGAAGTCAATACAAAGAAAAAATCAATTTGGGATGAAGATAGGAGACTAACCAAATGATACATGCATTTATGTTAGTAGTGTTAATTGCAGATATACAGCAACCGTCTCCTATGTACTTTAGGAGCATAGACGTATGTCAATATTATGCAAAACGTATACCAAGACAATATGGCAACTACAGCTATAGCTCAATGGTGCCAGCAGAACATAGAATTACTGCTTATTGTAAACCAGTAAAAGTACAGGACGGGAATTATATATATGATCATTGAATTAGCAATGGTTGGATTTTTAAAATGTCAACTAGTGAGACAAGAGGTAGTCGGACCAGACCGTAAATGTTATTATCTTTGTCAAGACACTTCAAAGGAATTTGCATCAACTTTAAAACAATTCCAATGTCCTAAGGTTTTATATGAAGACCGTCCTGCATTGCCTTACAGCGAACGATATAAAAATTAAGCTAATTCTATTTCTAGTCTTTTACATTTAGCAAGCAAATTAGTTCGGCCAATACCTAATGATTCAGCAGTCTTTGTTCTGTTAAACTCATGGTTGTTTAATGCTTCTACTATTCTAGACGCTTCTAGTTTTCTTAGTTCTTCATCTAAAGATATAGGTTCATTATTTGGAAATGCTTCATTAAGAGCTTCCCATAAATGATCCTGCTCAATTTTATTTTGCTCTAACTTCATGTTCATTATTTCATTCCTTTCTTGCACTGTATATATACACAAATGAGTGTAAATATATTTACACCAAAATGATAAATACTTTTGAGAAGCAGGCGTGAGGGCGGTTTCAATTGTAATTTAAGGTGAAAAAATGAATAGGAAGATTTTAGCAGTAGCACTCTCAACTATGATGCTGATGGTTACGACCACGGCATTGGGTGCAGATCCAATAGTAACTGAGTCTACAAGTAACTCAAATGTTAATAGTACAGCAAAAAGTGAAACCACAGTTAATAGTCCTCCTCCTAGTGCAATATCGCCAGGTATAAACGCAAGCAATTCAGACCTATGTACAGTAGGAGTCAGTGGTGCAGTTCAAACACAGATTATTGGACTTTCAACCGGAGCCACAGTACGTGATATGAATTGTGAAATGTTAAAACTTTCTAAAACACTCTATGATATGGGTATGAAGGTAGCGGCTGTAAGCATGATGTGTCAAGATGATAGAGTATACAAAGCTATGGAAATGGCTGGAACTCCTTGTCCGTTTAGAGGAAGCATTGGTGCAGAAGCACAAGCCAAGTGGGACGCAAATCCTGATAAGCAACCTGTTAACATTGAAAAGGAGACTAAGAAAAATGACACTCTTAAAGGCGCTGTCGGTGGCGCTATTGGCGTTGGTCTTCTTCTTCTCTTGCTTTAACGCAAGAGCTGATACCCTAACCACTAACAACTGTAGTACTGACGGAAGTACAAACTTTATTACAGGAGATGCCTGTGCATCAGGTTCTCACACACAATCGACTGTAAATGTATTTGATAGTCAGCCAGCAGGCAACGGAAACACAGGCGACTTTTCAAACATGACACAAACTGGTAATAATGCTCACATAAAAAATTGGACATATAAACATACTGGCTTAACACCAGAATTATGGTTCCAACATACACAAGACAGCTTTGCAATAGAATTAGCAATTACACAAGCTCTAGCTGGAGCAGGGCTAAAGGTAGACGGGTATACTTCGCGTTGGAAAGTTAACAACACAAGGACTAATACTATCGGTGGAAATTGTAATGTTGCAAAAACTAATAATCAGTGTGTGGATCCGTTGACTATTACGATAGAAGCAAAAGATAGTAACGGTACTGTAATACACACAGATACATTTGATTACGGAAGTATGAATACACTAAATGTAAATCCAGGCGCACCAGATCCTCATTGGTTTGAACAAACTGTTTTAAGCTGGGTAGGCTCTGGACAACTTACACCTGGAACTGATATTGCAAGTGTAGGTATATCTATAGCTGGATATGATGCCGGATATTGGGCTGGAAATTATGGACCTAGAGTCAAGGAACTAGAAGGTAGTTTAATTATATCACAAGATATTTGTTCTATTAATCCATTACATAGCACTAACTGTTCAGGATATGCAACAGCCTATGCTAATCAACAATATAATAATAATTGTTCAGCAGATCCTTTATACGACAGCGGCTGTCCAGGATATTCAACAGCACATCACAATCAGCAGTGTTCAGCTGATCCTTTATATGATAGTAGCTGTAGCGGATATGCTACAGCATATTACAACCAACAATGCTCAGCTGATGCATTATATGATTCAGGATGCCCAGGTTATCAAAATGCCCTCGCACAACAGCAGTATAATCAATCTTGTACTGCTGACCCACTTTATGACTCTGGGTGTCCTGGGTATTCTACAGCATATTTTAACCAACAGTGTGGTATAAGTGCCTTATATGATTCACAGTGTCCTGGATATGCACAAGCCTATTACGATCAACAATGTAGTGCTGATTCATTATATGACACTGGATGTCCAGGATATGCAACTGCATACTTTGATCAACAATGTACAGCAGACGCACTTTATGATGCAAAATGTCCTGGGTATGCCGCCGCATATTTGACTCAACAATGTTCATTAGATACATTATATGATTCACAATGTCCTGGATATGCTCAAGCATTCTTTACACAGCAATGTACTATAAGCGGACTTTATGATACTACGTGTCCAAATTATGATACAGCATACTTTGATAACCAATGTACAATCGATTCTACTTACAACCCTGCATGTCCGGGATATGCTGTGGCAATAGTTATTGAAGATGCAATACCTGATATGGAAGATGGAACTGAAGATACCGCAGAAGAAATTGCTGAAGATATTACAGAAATAATAAGTGTTGAATCTATAACTGAAGTAGCAATAACTGGAGATGCTGTCGTTGATAGTGTAATTAATGAAGAGCCTACAATAGCTGTTATAGAAGTAATAGAAGAAAGCACTCCTGAAACAACAGAAGTTATAACTATTGAAGAAGAAATTGTACCTTTAGAATTAGCTGTTGAATCTGCATTTGATGATACTCCTGTGATAGAAACATTTAATACTTTTATAGACACAGGACCAATAATTGCTCCTCTTGCTAGTAATGCACAGATTGAACAGCAAGCTGAGTTAGTTGAACTTGAAGTTTTGGTGGAATCAATTGAAGCTGAAGTAGAATTTGAAATGACACAACTTGATGCAAATATACAAGAACCAGTGTTAGAAGCAGAAGTAGAATCAGTAGCACAGATTATAGAAGAAGAAAATACAGAAACTGATACTACAATAGAGGTTGCTGTCGCTGAAGAAAAAGAGAATGTTGATAAAGATGATCCTAGAGGTGAAGAAAAGGAACAAGAAAATGAAGCTACTAACGAAACCAATGAATCTAATGAAGACGTTGAATCTTCTGAGAAGACAGAAGAAGATACTACAGAAGAAGTAGTTGAAGAAGATACTACAGAAGAAGTAGTTGAAGAAGAGATTAAAGAAGAAGTAGTTGAAGAGACAGTGGTGGTAGAGGCAAAGCCTAAAAAATTAATAAAAATGACAGCTAAACAAAAAGCAGATGCAAAGGCAAAAAAGATGAGAGAAATTATTAAAGACAAACTAACAAGTTTAGCTAAGGATATGGGCGAAGCTACTAGTTTAAAGGAACAAGCCGCAATACAAGCAAAAATACAAGCATTGGTGAACTTTGTTCCTGGCTTTAATGGTTACGGGGGACAAATACAAGCGGCAGGAGACTTTTACGGAAACGATAGCATTTATACAGCTACTAACGTTCCGGAAAATAATAGAGGACTGTTAAACGGATTAGCAAGCCAATTGTTGCATGAACAACTTGTAGACTTGCAATACAAATAAAGGAGATAAAAATGGCAGAAATAGAACTAGCAGGAGCAAAGATAAGGGGTGGTAAGTTAATGTTACTTATACCTATCCTTTCTATGCTCGGTGGTGGACTATGGGGCGGTTTTGAATTTTATAAAGACTATACAAATATGAGAGAAAAAATTGAATCATACCAAGCACCAGATTTATCAGGAATAGATAAAAATGTTGCACTAGTAGAAAAAAGACTTGAAGGTGCATTATTACAAGTTGAAGAAGCATTACAATATTCAAAAGATATTAAAAATGGACTACGTGATGATGTAATGAGAATAGAAAAAATTGTAGACTCTATTGAAGATGACGTTAAGGATGTTGAAACTGAAGTAAGGGAGTTAATCGACTTAGCAGAACAACGTTTTGAGAACAAACGTGATATGTTACAAAATGACTACAATCAAAAAGCAGAAGATCTAAGAAGCGAAAGCAATAGGAATAATGCTGATATACGAGATGAGATAACTCGTAAACTAAAGGAGCTTGAAGATAGACTTAATATGCGTTTACAGAGAGCATTAGATAACCCTTTAGCTAATAAATAAAGTGTATAGAACTTTTTAAGGAGGGTAATTATGTACATAACAGAAGAAATGATTTCTAGCATGGAAGATATGCAAAGAAATGCAAACGAAATGGAGAAGCATATCAAAGGTATGATGGAAACTGAAGCTAGAATGCATGGCTTAGAATTAGACAGTAGACATAATGCTAGAGATATGTGGGGGCAATTATCTGCACACATGGCCAGCATGACAGCTGAAGCACCAGCAATGGAAGAGCCTGTGATGGATGAACTAGATATGGCAGAAGAGGCAATCGACACTGCTCCTAGTGAAATGGAACCAGAAGCACCAGCAATGGAAGAGCATACACATGATGACGGTACTACTCATGCACACGAAGGCGGAGATGTAGCACATACTCATGATGATCCAAATGTAATGCCAGACGAATCTGCAACAGGTCAGTAAAAAAGCCGCAAAAAAATTAAAGTAAAGCTGGGGAGAAAAAAACTTTCCCAGCTTTTTTCACGAATAAATACTGCTATGATAGAACCAATGGAACTAACAGTAATAAGTATCAAACAACGTATTGCTGAAATGCAAAGACTAATAAAAAGTAAGTCAGATAATGTAGTATCTGATCAGCAGACTGAAGCCCCCAAAACCACCTCGGCTGTTCGTCAGGCGTCCATCCAGAGAGTTTTAGCAAATGATGCTTTAGAAAATCGATATGCCAGTGACACATATAGTCTAGCAGAGATGCTAAAAGCACGAATTGCCAAGGTAAGAAAAGACTTGCCACTACAACGGTAAGCATTCCGTGTTCAAAATAATGCCTGTGTCCGTTACCAAAGTATTTTAATTTATTTGGATCTTTGTGAAAAGACTGTAACCAAAGATCAGCAATCGCATGCTTAATAGTAAGAAGAGCCAGAAATGATAGTTCCATACCACTATTTAGTGATAACTATTATTATACACGGAGAATTGATAAACTATGCCAATATATTCTTTTCATTGCCAAACTTGCAGTGAGTTTTACGACGAACTATGTAAACTAGGTGAACATTCAGAAGGATGTCCGGAGTGTGGAGAATCAAAAAAATCTAAATTATTAAAACAATTAACAATGCCGCAGACCCCTAAGGTACATTCCTCTGATACCAAAGCTCAAGACAGATGGGGATATAACAAAACAACGACAGAGACAGTATTTGCACAAGACATAGGTAGAAGAGATAGAACCTATGACGAAAATGCTCTTAAAGCTCAAGTAAGAGAAAAAGCAGATAAGATATCTCGTAAAGGAGCAACTGTAGCAGTAACAAAACCTAATGTAAAGGTACCGAGAAAAAAATGAATCATGAATACTTTGATTGGACTGCATTAATTGATGAGAATGCTCGTCAAAGAATGTGTAACGAGGTAAACCTTGGAATAAAAGCAGGAAAGTTTTGGCATAATAGCCCTAAGTACCAAACTGACTGGAATGTTTTTAGTTCGTCTTCGCAGGAATTTATAAATCTTAAAATGAGCTTTATTTGGAGTTGCTTTGCATACCTACAAAAAGAAGTAAAAATAAAAAAAATACAAAGCTGGAGTTTTCAAACTAGTTTAAAACATGCCGAAGATAGAGATACACTATGGCACCATCATAACCATGACAATTCAACTAAAACTGTAAGTGGTGTGTATTATATGCATCTTCCAGATGACGTTGTATCTTATGAAACAGCAGGGACTGAATTAGCACCACTAGGTGTTGAAGGATCCGGTAAGTATTTTACAGAATGGCGTACCGGCAATTGGATGATCTATCCAGGCAGTACTTGGCATAGACCAGGTATTGTTCAATCACGCGAAGACCGGTACATTGTAGCGGCAGACATGGAGTTCTAACTTGTTACACACAATAGAAGATTTAATCAGAAGAATTAATGTTATGCACGATAAGGCTGTAGAATGTCATAGACTTAGAAATCAGTTTAGTGAACAAACTAACGAAAATTATGATCAACATGCTTGTAAACAATTATTAGACGATATACAAGGGTTAGCTTTATCTATAGCAAAAGACAGGGAAGGCACTGAAATTTTGACAGAAATGGAATATAAAAAAATGCCTACTCGAGGTCGAGGAAATTACAAGATGATGATGGAGTAGTTGAAAGCTCTATAAATTCTGATAGAAAATTAAAGTGTACGGCGAGGTTTGAAAATAGTTCGCCGTTCATTGTTTCAGCAACCATTTCGTAACTACTTACACCTATTTTGTTATAATAGTTTTTATGTAATCCGTATTTTCTTCCATAGTTCGGAAACACACCACTTACAAATAAACATGTATCTCCTAGTTCTTTTGCATTTAATTTTGCAGGTCTTTTGAGTTTGATATATTCCACTGCAAAACTCTCCTCAGGAAGGAAATTTGGTGTTTCCATCTTGCTTGCAAGTAGCATCACGATGTACGCCTCGATACTTTCTGGTAATACATATCCAGAAGTTTCTTGGGTTTCGCGTACTACGCCATAAAAGGCAGAGGCGTATGCGTCCTTCATATAAGTATTTATATGACAGTTAGAAAGCAAGTTTTTATGCACTATAGTGAGCAACCATGTCTTGATCTAGTGCCGACAATATACAAGTTAGCACCTGAAGTTGAAGTAGCAGGATCTACAGGCAATGATGCACACAATTCTAGAGCAAGTCAAGTAAGTTGGATAGAACCAAAAGAAGAAGCACAGGAGTTATTTCAATCTTTATTCGACATGACAATGGATGCTAACCAAAGAGCTAACTGGCACTTTGACATTAGTATATTAGAACCCTTACAGTTTACCAAGTATGGAGTAGGAGAAAAATATGATTGGCACGTTGATCAGCTTATAGATATGAATGAAGAAACTTGCAGAAAGATAAGTTTTACAATGTTACTTAACGATGAATTTGAGGGCGGCGAACTTCAACTAGAATGCGGTAGTCCTGCAAATCCTGAAAGACAACGTTGTATTGATCTTAAAAAAGGCGACATTGTTTTCTTTCCTAGCTTTCATTGGCATAGAGTGCTTCCTGTAACATCAGGAGAAAGACACAGTTTAGTTGGGTGGTTACATGGCCCAAATTGGAGATAATATGGAAACACACGTTTACAAATATGAAGATGTATTTCAAGATAATCCCACTAATCCGGAAAACGTATTAATGACTATTCCACCAAAGATACTAGAAGCTCGAGGTTGGAAAATAGGTGATACATTACGTGTTCAGACAGGTGATAAAGGCACTATAATTATTACCAAAAAAGAAGAAGATGGTGCTAGTATAGTAATACAACCTCAGGAAGATAACCAAAAAACTTGACTTTAGCCCTAATTATGCTATAATAGTAGCATAGTTAACAAAAAGGGCTAAACATGATTATTAATATTACAGGCGGTAAGTCGCGGCAAAAAGAACTTGTGCAAAGCATGGTTAAGTTTGCCCAGAGAAAACTTATGCCTAGAATGCATAATCTTGAACTTAATATTCATATCAAAGACTTCGGTAAAGATGATAGCTATGGCTACTGCTTACCTAGTGATGATGCGGATACAGCTCGACCACGTGAGTTTGATGTGGATATTAATATAAACCAAAGACAACGTAGACTACTAGAAACTGTAGCACATGAAATGGTGCATGTTAAACAGTTTGCTAGAGGTGAGTTATATGAAAGTGTAGCACAAGGTCGACATCGTTGGCAAGGTGAGTGGCTATCAAATCGAAGTAAAAGTGTAATGGACTATTACGATCAACCTTGGGAAATAGAAGCACACGGAAGAGAAGTGGGCCTATTTATTCGCTGGGCTGAGGCTAATGGTTACGGTAAATATAAATGGTGTAAGGATATATAAAATGAATACACAATATATGAACGAAAAATATCATCTTGAAAATTACTTTGTTCCTACAGCTAATAAGACAGGAGAAATAAGTAAAGCAAGAATTAAAAATGCAAATCTTCCTTTCTTACAAATGATGTATCATGGTAATCCAGGCAAGTCTTTACATTGCTTGATTACAAAAAATCCAGGCTTTAATGATATTCCTAACTTCGGGACTGGAGAAGAAAAGAAAAGATTTTCTTTAGATTTTAATCATGTACGTCAACGTAGACATAAAACTGCTAGAGCAGGTGACAGTGTAGATAAAGGTCATTTAGGCGATCCAGGTGGATGGTGGAGAGCAAGATATCTAGATCCTGAACATACAGGAAATGCTTATACATCATATAATCGGCAAAGAGAAAGAGAACAAGATGTAATAGAATTCATGACCATTATGCCTGTAACCTCCGAAGTGCATTCGTACATTACCCAAGATAGTGCAAAGCATGATCTTACACTACAAAACTTTAGCCGTGATACATGGGCATGGTGTTTGCAGTCTAAGAAATACTTTGAAGCTACAAAAAAAACATTCAACATTTGTTATTATAATTGGATCACTTATGATTGGTTCATTGATCATATGAGTAATATTGATTATCCAGGGATAAGGGATAGGCTTAACTCTTATGATAGAGCCAAATATGCAAGTGAGCAAGCTGAATCGGCAATGAGAATAGCTAAGAAAAATTCGGTTGACAAACTAATTAATTTTTAGTATAATATACTTAAATTAGGCAAAAGAGGCACACTATGGCAAAAACTATTCCATTACAAGAAGCATTAGCATTCTGCTTTGCGGCTCAACGTATCAATGGTCATTACCGGAAACATACACAACGTTTTTCAGAAGACGTACCTACAAAGCATGCAAACAAAGATATGGTCAAACAACACTTTGGTGAATATAAAGACCCTGACTTTATAGACTTTACAACTGTAGAACAAGACTACGAGGGTGTAGAGGTAGCACTTAAACATTTCCGTAGATATACAATGGGCCTTATAGGTGATACACTTAATGATTTTCAAAAGGATGTTTTTGAAATTTTAAATTCAAAAGATGTTCCTTTTAGTAAGCTAGGGTTACTTGCATATGTACCGGAACTAGTAAAACGTGAAGTATCAGAAAACAAATTTAAAAAACTGTTGCGAATGGATTATCGAAATAGTAAAAATGTAGGCAATGTTAAAGAGCCAGTTGAAGGTGTTGTTTTAATACTCAATAAATTTTACAGTGACCAGTGGGAAAGTTTTAATTATGTCGCCGACTTAAACGGTGACTTAGTAAGTTTTATGAATAAATTTGAATATAACATAGGTGATCGTAAAAGGCTTAAAGGCAAAGTTAAATCGCACGGAGTTAATAGAAATTTTAGTGTAAATGAAACACGCCTAAATTATTGTAAATTATATAAAGTGTGATTAACTAAATAGAGTTGACTATAAGAATTACAAGACGCAGAAAGATGCCTCATGTATTCCGGGCATCTATACAACAATCAGAAAAGGTGATCACAATGTCAAACGATTTAAAAAAAACAACGACTTTCGATAATGCACTAGATGAAGATGATTTTGGACTTATAATTTCAAGTAATGGCGAGCTAAAAGGTTTATGGATACCCGAAGGAAAAGATGAGGATCCTGTTCCAGATACGGTCGCAACATTACTTATTGATCATTTTGGAATTGATCCTAATTTACCAGATTACGAGGCAACCATACATTGAGTTCATGGCAACTAATAGCTGAACTTGCTAGAGAAACAGATAAAGTAGATCCTATAGACTGGGGTGAACTTAACATTACTGAAGACGAAGCATTTAATTTAATGGCTATGCATGTTGCTGAAATGGAAAATAATCACTTGACAGATAAGGCAATTATTGTTAAACTACTAGTAGAGAACTTTGTATTAAACCTAAAATTAATGGGAAAAACATGAGAACAATAATTGACAACAAGGCAATGCTTGTAAACACAGGCAACGAAAACGCGGTAGAAGCAGAGATAGATAATTTTAAAGAACAAAAATCTTTTGATGCTTTTTTAGCAACTAACAAAATTCCAATGAGATGGAACGGAAGAGTCTATGTAGGAAATGCACATGGTATGGAATTCACTTCTACTGGACCAGAAATAAAACATAAAGTCAAGGGAGGCCGGTTTGAATAGTAAATTAGAAGGACCACTAGTAAGTGCGTTCGAAAGTGATGTTGACGGTGTAGTAAAACAAGAGCTTATCACTTATAGAGTTAAAGACGGACAATTTCGTAAGGAAACTACTACCCGTAAATTTAACCAAGACCAATCCAATTGGCATGATACAAGTAGTGTTGAACCTTTACTGGAGGTAAAATAATGCCTTTAGTTCCTATGGTTGTTGAGCAAGAGTCAAGAGGAGAACGTAGTTACGATATCTACAGTAGACTTCTTAAAGACAGAATCATTATGTTAAATGGTCCAGTTGAAGATATGATGAGTAATCTTATTGTTGCACAGATGCTATTCTTAGAAAGCGAAAATCCTGATAAGGATATTAATTTGTATATCAACTCTCCAGGTGGCATTATTACTGCTGGTATGGCTATCTATGACACAATGCAATATATTAAAAGTGATGTAAGAACTATTGTAATAGGACAAGCATGTTCAATGGGATCGTTCTTAGCACAGTCTGGAACTGCAGGTAAGAGAGTGTTGTTACCATACAGTAGAACAATGATCCATCAACCAAGTGGCGGTGCTGGTGGTAAGCAAAGTGATATAGAAATCCAATATAAAGAAATTACTAAAATGAAAACTATGCTTACTGAACTTTATGTAAAGCATAATACCGCAGGTAAAACATATGAACAGCTAGAAAAAGATATGGATAGAGATACATTTATGTCTGCCCAAGAAGCTGTTGATTATGGTCTTGCAGATTCAATTGTGGAGAAAAGATAATGTCTGAACCATTAGACGTAAGCAAAAAACATTTTTATATCAGTATGATTAAAAGTGCGGTGCGTATCGCAGGATGCGGTGTGTGTTTATTAACAGGAAGTGTAATTTGGTTAGCAAGTGGTTTTCTTGTTGCTGAATTACTCGGTATAGCAGAGGAGTTGTAAAATGAAATTTAGTGAATTTAGAAAAAAGTTTGGTGAAGGTACTGATTTTGATCTAGACTACGGAAAGATAGTAATTATTATTCTTTGCATTTATATTGCAGTTCAAGTATCATGAATCAAGTTAAAGATAAAGTTGCTGAGATAAAAGGAATACCAACAGAACAAATTCTTACTGAGCAACTACGAAAAGAAATATTAGTAGTTACCTTTAATAAACTTGATGGTGATGAGAGAATTATGACTTGCACAAAGTCGAACGATATTATACCAGAAGAAAGCCGTCCTAAAACAGACAAGCCAGCTAAAGAAGGTACTGTTACTGTTTGGGACCTAAATGCAAAAGGATGGCGTTCGTTTAAGTATGATCGTGTAACTAAAGTAGAAGGAGAAAAAAATGAAAAAATCAGTACTAATACTGTTTAGTATTTTTTCAACATTTGCAGTATCGGCACAAGCTGACGTTAATGCAAGTGTAACAGATCATTATAAAACAGTCATAGACAGAGACCCTTACAGAGTAGAGGTTTGCTATGACGTTACAACTTCAGGTGATAAATCCGGCGACATGCTTAAAGGTGCTATCATTGGAGGAGTCATCGGTAACAATGTAGGAAACATTGAAAACGGTGGCGCATTAGGTGCAGTAATTGGTGGACTACTTGGACATAAGAATTCAAATGCCACAGGCGGCACACAAAGACAATGTCGACTTGAAACTCGATATAACGAAATCAGCAAACAGGTGTATAGTCATAGCATTGCAATGTTCTGGTATGAAGGTAAACACCATAGAGTTAGATTTCACAAATAGGACAGTTGGCTGAGCGGTTTAAAGCGGGGGATTACTAATCCCTTGAAGGAGCAATTCTTCCGTGGGTTCGAATCCTACACTGTCCGCCATTTTTTATAAGGGAGAGAAAATATGGCCATTGCAGGGTTAGTATTAATTACAGCATTGTTCTTTAATGACAATGCTGAATTTTTTGCGAAAGCAGAAGAGCAATACGAAAAAGGCGCTAAATGGGAATGGGTTGGACCTCAGGCAAGAGATCCAATGACACCTGCCATTCCATTTATTAATGAAGAAACTGGTGAAGAAACCATTCTTTATAAATTAAAAATGCCTAAACAATAAGTAGTTATGATGCTGGCATAGCTCAGCTGGTAGAGCAGTTGATTTGTAATCATCAGGTCGGGAGTTCGAATCTTCCTGCCAGCACCATAAGCCCGAGTATGCATTCAACTACTCAAAAAAATCACAGCGGGTGAAGCATTATAGTTAAAGAGCACCCACAACCTCAAGGAGATAAAAAAACATGAAACTATTACAACTGTTAGCAGTAGGTCTGCTAATGACATTAGGGTCGTTTGCATATGCAGATGCTCCAAAGGACAAAGTTAAAGTAGGCTTTGTTTACGTAGGACCAACAGGAGACCATGGTTGGACTTATAGACACGACATTGGAAGACAAGATGTCGAAAAAGTATACGGTGATCGAGTAGAAACCACCTATGTTGAAAATGTAGCAGAAGGTCCAGATGCAGAACGGGTTATGCGTCAAATGGCTTTAGCAGGACATGACATTATTTTTGCAACATCATTTGGTTACATGGATGCAATGTTAAATGTAGCAAAAGAATTTCCTAATGTAAAATTCGAACATGCAACAGGATATAAGACGGCGCCTAATATGGCTAACTATGGTTTAAAACTATATCAGGCTAGGCACGTACAAGGTGTTATTGCAGGTATGATGACAAAAACAAATACTATTTGTTATGTGGCCGCATTTCCAATTCCTGAAGTAATTAGAGAAATTAACACATATTACTTAGGTGCTAAGTCAATGAATCCAGACGTTGAAGTACAAATTGTTTGGGTAAACACTTGGTATAATCCAGGTAAAGAATCAGATGCGGCGAGAGCGTTGCTTAGCCAAGGTTGTGATATAATTGCCCAACATACAGATAGTCCTGCTCCTTTGCAGACTGCTCAAAGTATGGGCTTTCATGGGTTTGGCCAAGCAAGCGATCAATACAATTTTGCACCAAAAGCACAGTTGACAGCAACTATTGACAACTGGTCACCTTACTACATTGCTAAAGTAGGTGCAGTGTTAGATGGAACCTGGGAAACAGGTACATACTTTGGTGACATCAGCGAGTGTGATGCAACAGGTTGTGCAGTAGGAATGGCGCCGTTTACTAATATGCCAGATGATGTAAGAGCAAAAGCAGAAGAAGTGAAAGCCGCTATTGAAGCTGGAACTTACTTTGCATTTACAGGTCCTATTAAAGACAGCACCGGCAAACTACAAATTCCAGCAGGTGAAATTGCTGACAGAGCACATCTAGATAGTATGATGTATTATGTTGAAGGAATTAATGCTAAGGTACCTAACTAAATGATACCAGTAATAGATTTACAAACACATGATGTTTTAGATCGCATTGACGAAGCCTACAGTAGTGTAGGCTTCGCAGTGTTTACTAATGCAATAAGTCCTATAGAAAATGTTGCTATGAACATATGGTTTGAAGAAATGAAAGAATTTTTTAAACAACATATATCCGAAAAAAACAAATACAAATATCAATCAAAAAATAATCTTGGATATAGTATGATAGGTGACGAGAATGTAGATCCTACTGCACCTAAAGATCTAAAAGAATCTTTTAACTTTGACAATAATAGAATGCCAGAAGAACTCTGGCCTGATATAAACGCCTTCAAGGAGTCAGCATTAGATAGTATTGAAGTTGCGAATAAACTTACATTAAACTTACTAGAAAAATTTGATACAATTTTAGATGCAGGAACAACACTAGTTGATGCTCATAAAAAAGGATATAATACAACTAGAGTCTTACATTATCCAGCAGTACAAGGCAAAGTTGAAAATAGGCAATTAAGAATAGGAGAACACAGTGATTACGGCACTATCACGTTACTTTGGCAAATTAATGACGTTCCAGGATTACAAGTCCAGGATCTCAAAGGAGAGTGGCACCCGGTACCGTATGCAGATGAAGGAGTTGTAGTAAATATAGCTGACTTGCTCCAACGTTGGACAAATGATTATTTTAAGTCTACGAAACATCGTGTAATAAATTCACACATTGATCAGGAAAGGTACAGTATGGCACACTTTGTGGATCCTATTCCGGGAACCATTGTTAGTAACCTGCGTAACGAGCCTTCCAAATACGATCCAATTGAAAGTTTAGAATATTTAAGATGGAGATTAACCCAAAGTTATTAAAAAACAGGTTGACACTGCTAAATAGAGAGTGTATTATAAAGACACAATAAGGAACAAGGATTTTTAGACATGATTAGGAACATACAACAATCAATATTACAGTATTGGTGCCTAATAATACACATAAGGGGTATGTCCTAACATGACTTTATAAAAAAAGTTATTTCAGACAAGCCCCTAGCAAGAAATTGTTTAGGGGCTTTTTTATGGGTGAAGTGTTAATGGTTGCACGTCAGACTCCAAATCTGAAAGACAGGGTTCGATTCCTTGCACCTGTGCCAAATTTTGGACATACTATCTGTTTTATGAAAGGAGAAAGTATGAAATGGATTGATGTAAATGAAAGACTACCTGAGGTAGGAGAGAAATGTTGGTATTTCTTTGATATTGTAGGTAGCCATAGAGGAACTTATGGAGGACTCTATGAAGACGAAGAAGGAAAGGTATGGCCAGGTATGTCTATCTTCTATTGCGATTACGGATTTCTAACTGGAGATGTTACCCATTGGCATCCGGATCAAGAAGAATGTCCTAGCGATCCTTTTATAAATTAAAGTTATGTGGTCCTGTAGTTTAACGGTAAAACACCCGGCTTATACTCGGCACAGTCTCCAGATTAGAGAGCGATCCAGGTTCGAATCCT
>MDTB01011722.1_pt1 | contig 48162 bp, 56 predicted proteins | sample 811161 | NCBI WGS metagenome assembly MDTB01 (sample SAMN05326650, study PRJNA326480) | marine metagenome | isolation source: seawater | place: Mediterranean Sea | collected 2009 | reverse complement strand
TATTTAGGGCGGTTAGCTCAGTTGGTAGAGCATCTCGTTTACACCGAGAGGGTCATAGGTTCGAGTCCTTTACCGCCCACCACGGGGGTGTAGCTCAGCTTGGTTAGAGCGCTTGCCTGTCACGCAAGAGGTCGAGGGTTCGAGTCCCTTCACTCCCGCCATTAATGATAATCATTTTCATTTAGCCAAAAGAAATGTGAATATCTGTCACCTTTAAACTTTAGTGAAAATTATTATATATGTGGTAAGTTAAATTAATATAAGAATCCTTGAGCTATGAGCATCAAGGTAGATATTGGTGAACAATGATTTTTGATTTTTTATCAGGGTATTTATCCATAATAATTTTCGTATTTATAGCATTAGCTTTAAGCTGCGGATTTATAATTATTAATCTAGCTTTTTCTCCAAATAACCCAGATCCAGAAAAACTATCTGCTTATGAGTGTGGCTTTGAAGCTTTTAGTGACTCAAGAATAAAATTTGACGTAAGGTTCTATTTAGTTGCAATTTTATTTATTATTTTTGATTTAGAAATAGCCTTTCTTTTTCCATGGGCAATTTCATTAGGTAGCATAGGACTTCTAGGATTTTATTCAATGATGATTTTTTTATTTATTTTAACTATAGGCTTTATTTATGAGTGGAAGAAAGGAGCATTAGAATGGGAATAAATTTTTTAGGTTCGAAGAACAAAGACTCTGAGGTTCCACAAGAATTTAAAAAAATCGCGAAAGATTTTAGTGAAAAAGGATTTATAACAACATCTTCAGACAATTTAATTAATTGGGCACGAACAGGATCATTACATTGGATGACTTTTGGACTTGCATGTTGTGCTGTAGAAATGATGCAAACTTCTATGCCCAGATATGATTTAGAAAGATTTGGTGCTGCCCCAAGAGCTTCTCCGCGTCAATCTGATGTTATGATTGTAGCTGGAACATTAACAAATAAAATGGCTGCACCTTTGAGAAAAGTTTATGATCAAATGCCCGAACCAAGATATGTAATATCTATGGGAAGTTGCGCAAATGGCGGTGGTTACTACCACTATTCTTATTCAGTCGTTAGAGGCTGTGATAAAATTGTTCCAGTTGATATTTATGTTCCTGGATGTCCTCCATCAGCCGAAGCCTTGCTTTATGGAATACTTCAGCTTCAAAAAAAGATTAGAAGAGAAGGAACTCAAAAAAGATAATTAAAAAAATGAAATTAAGAGATTTAAACCAACAGTTAAACTCTGAGCTTACAACAAAAGTGAAAGACTCGATCATAGAAAATGGCGAGCTTGTAATAGAGGTTGATTTAATTAATTTATATTCAACAATTTTATTTCTTAAAACAAATGGTCAATGCAAATTTAAACAATTAATTGACATTGTAGCTGCGGACTATCCTAATAATGAAAAAAGATTTAGAATTTATTATTTGCTTTTAAGTCACGAAAATAATTTGAGAATTAAAATTTTAACTTATTTTTCAATTAATGAAGTAGTGCCTTCAATTACAAAAATTTATCCCTCAGCTAACTGGATGGAAAGAGAAGTTTTTGATATGTATGGTATAAAATTTAAAAACCATCCAGATTTAAGAAGAATATTAACGGATTATAATTTTAAAGGTTTCCCATTAAGAAAAGATTTTCCTTTAACAGGTTTTAACGAAGTTAGATATAGCGAAAAAGATAAAAAGGTAATTTACGAGCCAGTAAAATTGGAACAAAATTATAGAGATTTTGATTTTGAAAGTCCTTGGGAAGGGACGAAATATATAAAGGAAATTAAAAAGAAAAGTAATAATGACTAAACAAAAAAAAACAATGAACTTAAATTTTGGTCCTCAACATCCTGCTGCACATGGAGTATTAAGGTTAATTCTTGAGCTTGACGGTGAACTCGTGGAGAAAGCTGATCCGCACATTGGCTTATTACATAGAGGTACAGAAAAATTAATTGAGCACAAAACTTATACTCAAGCTTTACCTTATTTTGACAGATTAGATTATGTTGCTCCCATGAACCAAGAACATGCTTTTGCATTGGCTACTGAAAAATTATTAAAGTTAGATGTTCCAATTAGGGCTCAATACCTCAGGGTAATATTTTGTGAAATAGGAAGAATTTTAAGTCATTTATTAAATGTTACAACACAAGCTTTAGACGTAGGAGCTCTAACACCTTCACTTTGGGGATTTGAAGAAAGAGAAACACTAATGACTTTCTATGAAAGAGCATCTGGTTCAAGATTACACGCAAATTATTTCAGAACTGGTGGTGTACATCAAGATGTACCTAATAATCTTTTAAAAGATATAGGAATATTCTGTGAAAAATTTCCAAAAATAATAGATGATTTAGAAAATCTTCTTACAGATAATAGAATTTTTAAGCAAAGAAATGTTGAAATAGGAATTGTAACCAAAGAGGAAGCTCTTGCTCATAGCTTTTCGGGAGTCATGCTAAGAGGTTCTGGAGTATCATGGGATTTAAGAAAGTCACAACCCTATGAATGCTATAGAAACTTAGATTTTAAAATACCTGTGGGAAAAAATGGAGACTGTTATGATAGATATTTATGTCGTGTTGAGGAAATGAGAGAGAGCGTGAAGATAATAAAACAATGTCTTAAACAAATTCCTATAGGCCCAATAAAAACAATAGATGGAAAAATTTCACCTCCTAAAAAAGAGGAAATCAAAGAGTCGATGGAAGCATTAATTCACCATTTTAAGCTATTTACAGAAGGATACAGAGTTCCAAAAGGAGAAGTTTATACTGCAGTCGAGGCACCAAAGGGTGAATTTGGAGTTTATTTGATATCCGACGGAAGTAACAAACCCTACAGATGCAAAATACGAGCGCCAGGGTTTTCGCATCTCCAAGCTATGAATTATTTAATTAAAGGACATATGCTTGCAGATGTTCCAGCGGTTTTAGGATCTTTAGATATTGTTTTTGGCGAGGTAGATAGATGAGTTTAAAAAAAGTACATGATGAGCAACCAGAAAAATTTGAATTTACAAAGGAAAATTTGGAATTAGCTAATAATATATTAAAAAAATATCCTAGCAAAAGAAGAAAAAGTGCAGTCATGCCTTTATTATATATTGCTCAGAACCAAAACAATAATTGGATACCTTTAGCCGCTTTGAAATATATAGGAAACTTTTTGTCTATGCCATATGTCAATGTTTATGAAATAGCAACTTTTTATACTATGTACAATTTAGCTCCCGTTGGAAAATATTTAGTTCAAGTTTGTACTACAAGCCCCTGTCTTCTTAGAGGTGCTAATGAAGTAGTTCAGGTATGCCAGAAGAAAATTTCTAAAAATCAAAATACCATTTCAGAAAACGGGACATGTTCATGGACCGAAGTCGAATGTCTAGGTGCTTGTGTAAACGCTCCAATGATGCAAGTTAACAACGATTATTATGAGGATTTAAACAAGAATAACACTGAAAAAATTATAGAGTCTTTTTTAAAAGACGATCCCTTAGAACCAGGTTCTTATAGAGGAAGAAAAAGTAGTGCTCCTGAAAAAGATAAAAATAAAACTAACGGAATAAATAATGCTTAAGGAAGAAAATAAAATATTCAAAAATTTATATAACGATTTTGGCTGGAGTTTAAACGATTCTTTAAAAAGAAATGACTGGTCAAATACAAAAGAAATAATTTCAAAGGGTAGAGAATGGATAATTAATGAAGTGAAAATATCGGAATTAAGAGGAAGAGGTGGCGCTGGATTTCCAACTGGTGTAAAATGGTCATTTACTCCTAAGCAAGTTGGTTCTCGCCCTCATTATTTAGTTATAAACGCAGATGAGTCAGAACCTGGCACATGTAAAGATAGAGATATAATGAGATTCGAACCTCAAAAATTAATTGAGGGCTGTTTAATTTCATCATTCGCAGTAAACGCACATACTTGTTATATATACATTAGAGGAGAATATGTTAACGAGGGAAAAAGATTACAAAAGGCTATTGATGAAGCATATGAAAAAAATTTAATTGGTAAAAATGCTTGTAATTCAGGTTGGGACCTGAATATTTATATTCACTTTGGTGCAGGCGCATATATTTGCGGTGAAGAAACTGCTTTACTAGAAAGCCTGGAAGGAAATAAAGGTCAACCAAGATTAAAACCACCGTTTCCAGCTTTGGTTGGACTTTATGGTTGCCCAACAATTGTAAATAATGTTGAAACAATAGCGGTTATTCCTACTATTTTACGGAAAGGTGGCAAATGGTTTTCATCACTTGGTCGACCAAAAAATACAGGTACAAAAATTTTTTGTATTTCTGGAAACGTTAACAATCCATGTAATGTTGAAGAGGAAATGGGAATTCCTTTGAAAGAACTCATTGAAAAACATGCCGGAGGTGTTACTGGAGGGTGGAAAAATTTACAGGCTGTTATACCTGGTGGCTCGTCAATGCCACTTATTCCAAAAGAAACTTGTGACACAATAAAAATGGATTTTGACTCATTGATAGCCGTAAAGAGTGGTTTAGGAACAGCCGGAGTTGTAGTTATTGATAGGGATCAAGACATAGTTAAATGTATGGCAAGAATAGCAAAATTTTATAAACATGAAAGTTGTGGTCAATGCACACCTTGTAGAGAAGGTTCTGGATGGATGTGGAGAATACTTGAAAGAGTAGCTAAAGGAGAAGCCACATTAACTGATATTGATTTACTATCTGATGTAACAAAACAAATCGAGGGACACACAATTTGTGCTTTCGGAGAGGGATCTGCTTGGCCTGTACAAGGTCTTCTAAGACATTTCAGAAAAGAAATTGACAAAAGGTGTTTTTCAGATCCTTTGATCAAGGGAAAAAAAAATGTCCCTTATCTTGTAGATCAACATTTATTAGAGGAATAAATATGCCAAAAATAATTATAAATAATAAAGAAATAGAATTTGATAATGGCATGACAGTTTTACAAGCTTGTGAACTAGCTGGAGCTGAAATTCCAAGATTTTGTTATCACGAGCGTTTGTCTATTGCTGGAAATTGCAGAATGTGTTTAGTTGAATTAGACAAATCTTCAAAGCCGATAGCGTCATGTGCAATGCCCGCAGCCGAGGGTATGAAAATAAATACGAATACAGAAAAAGTAGAGAAAGCTAGAAAAGGTGTAATGGAATTTTTATTAGCCAATCATCCACTAGATTGTCCTGTTTGTGATCAGGGTGGAGAATGTGATTTGCAAGATCAATCACTCTATTATGGGATAGACAAATCAAGATTTAAAGAAAATAAAAGAGAAGTTAAAGACAAATACATGGGACCTCTAATCAAAACAATAATGACAAGATGTATTCATTGTACTAGATGTGTAAGATTTGCAACAGAAGTTGCGGGCGTTACTGAAATAGGAGCTATTGGCCGAGGTGAAAATATGGAAATTACAACATACCTAGAAAAGTCAATGACATCTGAGTTATCAGCTAATGTAATAGATCTTTGTCCTGTTGGAGCCTTAACATCTAAGCCATATGCTTTTGAAGCTAGACCATGGGAACTTAAAAAGACAGAGACAATTGATGTTATGGACGCAGTAGGATCCAACATAAGAGTCGATACGTACGGCTGGGAAGTCAAAAGAATTTTACCAAGATTAAACGAAAATATTAATGAAGAATGGATTTCAGATAAAACTAGATACTCATGTGACGGTTTACAAAAACAGAGATTAGATAAACCATATAAAAAAGAAAAAGGAAAACTAGTTGAGAGCAACTGGGATGAAGTTATTGACATAGTATGCTCAAAGATCAAAGAAAATGAAAAAAAATTAATTGGCGCTCATATAGGAGACTTAGAAAATTTAGAAACAATAAATGCTTTTAAATCTTTATTAGACAGTTTTGAAATTGACAATTATGAATTTAGAGAAAAGCCATTTTACATAAACCCGGACAACAAAGTAAATTATATTTTTAATTCATCAATAAAAGGAATTGAGGATAGTGATTGCATTGTTCTTATCGGATCAAACCCAAGACACGAGGCCACAATGGTAAATGCCAGGATTAGAAAAACATTTATATCAAAAAAAATTCCAATATATTCTTTTGGTAATCCTGGTGATTTAACATACGATTACAAGATAGTAGGAAATTCAACTGAAGATTTAAAAAAATTTTTAAATAAAGAAAATGAGGAAAGTAAAGTATTTTTAAAATCAAAAAAACCTATCGTTATTATTGGAGAGTCAGCTTTAGAAACCAAATCTGGCAAATATATCTTTGAGAATATAAAGAAATTTTTATCAGATAATAATTTTATAAATGAAAAATGGAATGCTCTTAATATACTTGTTCAAAACGCCTCTACTGTTGGAGCTATTGATCTAGGATTTTTTAAAAAAAACAAAAGTGAAAATTTTGAATTCTTCAACAAATTAAAAAATCATGAATTTAATTTATTATATTTTGTTGGGTCAGATAACTTAGATTTTACTAAAAAAGATGAGTTCATTATTTATCAAGGAAGTCATGGAGATCGTATAGCACAAATCGCAGATATTATTTTACCAAGCCCAGCATTTACTGAACAAAATGGATTATATTTAAATATTGAAGGAAGACTACAAAAATCTATTAAAGCTTCCTATCCACCGGGAATTTCAAAAGAAAGTTGGAAAATTTTTAATTTAATATCGATGAAAATAAACAATAGAGATTTGTTTAAAAATTTTAATGAACTTAGAAATTATACACTTAAAATGATAAAAAAAGGTTATGAATTTGACTTGTTACCAAAAACAAATATCTCAAATTTAAATATTATAAATACTGACTTTGTTGATAATGAAATACTTATCAAGGATATAGATTATTACTTTAGTAATTCAATTTCTAGATCTTCTAAAACCATGAGTGACTGTCGCGCTGCAAGATCAAAAAAATTAATTAGTAAAACTGGAACTTAATAATGGAAACTTTTTATATACTTTACAATGAAACTTATAAGATTCTTTTACTCTTAATACCAATATTAGTATCTGTTGCTCTTATAGTTTGGTTTGATCGAAGAGTTTGGGGTTTTGTCCAAAAAAGAAAAGGCCCAAATGTTGTAGGTCCTTTTGGTTTATTACAAACTTTAGCCGATGCTTTAAAATATATATTTAAAGAAATAATAATTCCAGCTAGTGCAAATAAAGTTGTTTTTATTCTTGCGCCGATTGTAACAATGACTTTAGCTTTATCGGCATGGGCAGTAATACCCTTAAGTGAAAAATTAATAATTTCTGATATAAATGTTGGAATTCTATATATTTTTGCAATCTCTTCATTGGGAGTTTACGGTATAATAATGGGAGGTTGGGCATCAAATTCTAAATACCCCTTCTTAGGCGCTATAAGATCTGCAGCACAAATGGTTTCTTACGAAGTTTCAATTGGAATAATAATTATAAATGTACTTTTATGCGTTGGTTCTTTGAATTTAAAAGATATTGTTTTTGCACAACAAGAACTTTGGTTTGTTGTGCCGTTATTTCCAATGTTTGTAATTTTTTTCATTTCCGCTTTAGCTGAAACAAATAGACCTCCATTTGATTTGCCAGAAGCTGAGGCCGAACTTGTAGCTGGCTATCAAACTGAATATTCGGGAATGATGTACGCAATGTTTTGGTTAGGTGAATATGCAAATATTTTATTATTATGTGCATTAGGATCAATTCTTTTCTTAGGTGGTTGGTTATCTCCAGTTGACATTTATCCTTTTAATGCAATTCCTGGAATTTTTTGGATGACTTTTAAAATTTTATTATTATTTTTTATGTTTGCAATTATTAAAGCTATTGTACCAAGATATCGATATGATCAATTAATGAGACTTGGTTGGAAAATATTCCTTCCTTTTTCTTTATTGTACGTAGTCGCTACTGCTAGTTTTTTAGTTTATTTTGACCTTTTACCAAAATGATGAATATTAATGAAATTAAATAGATTTTTTAAAATAATTTTTTTATCTGAGTTTGTTAAAGCTCTACTTATTGCTTTTAAAGAAATTTTTAAAAAAAAAAAGACAATCAATTATCCATTCGAAAAAGGAAAAATAAGTCCAAGATTCAGAGGGGAACATGCTCTTAGAAGGTATCCAAATGGTGAAGAAAGATGCATAGCGTGTAAATTATGTGAAGCTGTTTGTCCTGCTCAAGCAATTACAATAGAAAATGAAGAGCGAGCTGATGGTAGCAGAAAAACGACAAGATACGATATTGATATGCTCAAATGTATTTATTGTGGTCTTTGTGAAGAATCATGTCCTGTAGATGCAATTGTTCAGGGACCTAATTTTGAATTTGCTACGGAAACCAGAGAAGAACTTTATTACAACAAAGAGAAATTATTAGAAAATGGAGACAGATGGGAAAATGTATTAGCAAAAAATATTAAGCTAGACAAGCCCTACAGATAAATTTGCAATGATAGCTCACGCACTTTTTTTTTATTTTTTTTCTATAATAGCAATCGTTTCAGCTATTTTTGTAATAGTTTCAAGAAATACTGTTCACGCGGTTTTTTTTTTAATTTTAGATTTCATATCTATTGCCTGTTTATTTATCATGATTGGAGCAGAGTTTTTGGGAATGATGATGTTAATCGTATATGTAGGCGCAGTTGCTGTTCTATTTTTATTTGTTGTAATGCTGATGAATGTAACAGAGCAAAAATTATCTTGGTTTAGAGGCACAAAAAAAACAGGCCATATTCCAACAGGATTGATCGTAGGAACGGTGATTTTATTAGAGCTTATTGTCATAGCTGGTGGATGGAAATATAAAGATACATTTTCAGAGACTAAATTTTTATCTTTTGATAAGGAGCTAACGAATACACATATGATTGGAAATGTATTGTATACAGAATACATTCACTTATTTCAAATATCAGGAGTAATATTATTGCTAGCCATGATTGGCGCAATAGTTTTGACTTTTAGAAAAAGAGAGGGTGTTAAAACACAAAGCTATATCAAGCAAATTTCTAGAGAGCGAGATGAGTCTGTAGAATTAATTGATGTAGAATTTGATAAAGGTGTAAAAATTGATGATTGAAATTGGATTAGGACATTATTTAACTCTAGGTGCAATCATTTTCTCACTTGGTACACTAGGAATTTTTTTAAATAGAAAAAATGTAATAGTAATTTTAATGTCAGTTGAACTTATTCTTTTAGCAGTTAATATAAATCTTGTTTCATTCTCTATATATCTTCAAGACATAACTGGACAAATATTTACAATGTTGATTTTAACAGTAGCAGCTGCAGAGGCAGCAATAGGTTTAGCAATAATAGTTGCATACTATAGAAATAAAGGATCAATAAGAGTTGAATCAATTGACGAAATGAAGGGTTAAATGGAATACGCAATTTTATTTTTACCACTTATTGGAGCAATTGTTGGATATTTTTTCAAATACATTGGAGACATTTATTCTCAATTAATAACTACAATTTTTGTCTCTATATCAGCAGTATTGTCAATAATCGTTTTTTATAACGGAGTTTTCTACGGTGAGTACGGTAATTATGCAATTTATGAATGGATAGCATCAGGCGAATTTATTGTTGGATGGTCAATCAATATTGATCCTTTAAGTTCAATAATGTTAGTAGTGGTATCTCTAGTTTCAGCTTTGGTACATATTTATTCAATTGGATATATGTCACATGATCCACATAAGCCAAGGTTCATGTCATATTTATCATTGTTTACATTTTCAATGTTAGTTTTAGTTGTGTCAGATAATTTTTTACAATTATATTTTGGTTGGGAAGGGGTTGGATTGTGTTCTTATTTATTGATTGGTTTTTGGTACAAAAAGGAGTCAGCAAATAATGCAGCCATTAAAGCTTTTATTGTTAATAGGGTAGGAGATTTTGGTTTTGGAATAGGTATTTTCATTATATTTATGTATTTTGGCACATTAAATTATAATGAAGTTTTTGCAGCTGTTCCAAGTCTTTCTAACGCTGAAATTAATTTTTTGGGTTTTAATTCAAATTTAATAACATTAATTTGTATATTTTTGTTTATTGGTGCCATGGGTAAATCGGCACAATTTTTTTTACATACATGGCTTCCAGACGCTATGGAGGGACCAACACCAGTTTCTGCACTAATTCACGCTGCAACAATGGTGACAGCCGGTGTTTTTTTAGTTGTTAGATGCTCACCAATTTTTGAATATTCTCAAGTTGCTTTAAACTTTGTAGCTATTATAGGTATGATAACTGCTTTTTTTGCAGCATCAGTCGCTGTAGTTCAAAATGATATTAAAAGAATTATTGCTTATTCTACTTGTAGCCAGCTTGGCTATATGTTTTTTGCGACAGGAGTTGGCGCCTATCATGTAGCTATATTTCACCTGTTTACTCATGCATTTTTTAAAGCTCTGCTATTTTTAGGATCAGGTTCAGTAATTCACTCTTTAAAAGATGAACAAGATATAAGAAATATGGGAGGTATATGGAAAAAAATGCCACTCACATGGATTTCTATGATTATAGGAACACTAGCGTTAACTGGTTTCCCTTTTTTATCTGGATACTACTCAAAAGACGCAATAATAGAATTTGCCTATTTAAAAGGTACAAATATAGGCTATTTTGCTGCAGGAATAGGTATAATTACAGCAGTTTTAACAGCAATATATTCTTGGAGATTAATTTTCAAAACTTTTCATGGAAATTTTAATAATAAAAGTCTTTCAAAGATAGAAGTAAATGAGTCAGGAATGATTATAATTTGCCCTTTAGCTTTGTTAGTATTAGGAGCAGTTTTTTCTGGTTTTTTATTTAAAGATTTTTTAATAGGCCATCATTATGAAGATTTTTGGAAGAACTCAATCCTTATAATTCAAAATATTGATCATTCTAATGTACCTATCTGGATTCTTTTTACCACACCTTTTTTAGTCACTATATCGATTCCAATAGCTTATTATTTATATATTAAAAATAATAATTTATTAGAAAATATTAAACTAAAAAATCGACCTATTTATAATTTTTTATTGAACAAATGGTACTTTGATGAGATTTATGACTTTATTCTTGTAAAACCAACAAAGTTTATCGGATCTTTTTTTTGGAAATCTGGAGATATAAAAACAATTGACCGATACGGTCCAGACGGTGTATCAAAAATAGTCAAAAGCATTTCTAACAAATCAAGCAAATTTCAAAGTGGATATATTTACGACTATGCTTTCGTAATGCTTATAGGATTATCTTTATTATTAACATTCTTTATTTTTTATTAATGAATTTCCCAATTTTATCATCAATTACTTTTTTGCCCCTTGTTGGAGCTTTATTTGTATTTCTAACTCAAAGCGAAAAAAGAGAAAAGAATTTTGGAGCTATTTATATAGCTATTTTCACTACTATAGTTAATTTTTTAATTACTTTATTTTTATGGTCATCATTTGATAACCAAAGTTCAGATTTTCAATTTGTAGAGGAATTTAGTTGGATAAGTGGATTTATAAAATTTAAATTTGGAATTGATGGTATTTCACTTTTATTCATTTTATTAACAGCATTTATCACTCCAATTTGCGTAATATCTTGCATTAATAGCGTTAATACGCGACTTAAAGAATTTTTAATAGCCCTTCTGGTTTTAGAAACTTTCATGATAGGAGTTTTTTGTTCTCTGGATTTAGTCGTTTTTTATATATTTTTTGAGGCGGGACTAATTCCGATGTTTTTAATAATCGGTATCTGGGGTGGACCAAGAAAAGTTTATTCTGCATTTAAATTTTTCCTCTTTACTCTTTTGGGCTCGGTCTTGATGCTTGTAGCAATAATCGCAATTTATTGGATTGCAGGAACAACTGATATTACTCAAATTAAAATACCACAAGAATATCAATATTTATTGTGGTTAGCATTTTTTAGTTCTTTTGCAGTTAAAATGCCAATGTGGCCTGTTCATACATGGTTACCTGATGCACATGTTGAGGCTCCGACATCAGGTTCTGTAATATTGGCAGCAATTTTGTTGAAAATGGGAGGTTATGGTTTTTTAAGATTTTCAGTAGGTATGTTTCCTTTTGCTTCAGAATATTTCACTCCATTAATATTTGCTCTCAGTGTTATAGCAGTTATTTACACATCGCTCGTAGCACTGATGCAGGATGATATGAAAAAATTAATTGCGTATTCATCTGTTGCACATATGGGTTTTGTTACAATGGGTATATTTACCTTTAACAAACAAGGTATCGAGGGAAGTATAATACAAATGTTTAGTCATGGTTTAATTTCAGCAGCACTTTTTTTAAGCGTAGGAGTTCTTTATGACAGAACACATTCAAGATTAATAAATTCATATGGAGGTATTATTCATATTTTACCAAAATATTCTTTTCTACTTATGATTTTTGTTTTAGGCACTCTAGGACTGCCAGGTACTAGTGGTTTTGTGGGAGAATTTTTGGTTCTCGTTGGAACATTTAAGGTAAATATCTTGGTAGCAATTTTAGGTAGCTTAGGAGTTATACTTGCCGCAGCATATATTCTTTGGTTATTCAAAAGAGTCGTTTTTGGTAAATTAGAAAATGTTAATTTAAAAAAAATTAAGGACATAAACTTTTCAGAAGGATCTATATTAGCAATTTTGGCAATAATGGTTCTATTTTTTGGAATGTATCCTGATCCTTTGTTCAAAACCGTAAGTGTTTCAGTCGATAATTTAATAAACAATTATAATCTTGAAATTGGAAAAAATATTGCATTAAAATAAATATGAATATTCTAAATTTTTTAATACCTGAAATCATTTTATCAATATCAATATTTTCTTTCTTGATGATAGGAGTATTTCTAAAAAATAGTTTTGAAATAATTTATAAAGCTTCAATTATTTTGATTTTTATAATTTTACTCGTAATTATAACGGGAGAGAATGAAACCTCAAAAATATTTAATGAAAGTTTTGTAGTAGATAATTTTTCTATTTATTCAAAACTTTTAATTTTATTTTCAACTTTTTTTATATTGCTGATATCAAAAAGATATATTTCTGATATTAAAAATAGAAAATTTGAGTATCCAATAATTATACTTTTATCTCTGTTAGGCATGTTTGTTATGGTAAGTTCCAATGATTTAATCCTATTTTATTTAGGATTAGAATTACAATCTTTAGCATTGTATATTTTAGCCTCAATTGATAGGGATAATATAAAATCTTCTGAAGCTGGAATAAAATATTTTGTTTTGAGTGCTTTATCTTCCGGTCTACTTTTGTATGGCTGTTCTTTATTATATGGTTTCGCTGGTTCTACAAATTTTGAAGAAATTGCATTAAAAACTAAAGAATATAATACGGGAATAATTTTTGGAATGGTTTTCATTCTTGTAGGACTAGCTTTTAAAGTTTCAATTGTACCATTTCATATGTGGACTCCAGATGTTTATCAGGGATCACCAACATCTGTAACAAGCTTTTTTTCTGTAGTTCCAAAGATAGCTGGAATGGCTATATTTATTAAATTCATGTATCTTCCATTTGGTCAAATCATAGATCAATGGCAATACATTTTGGTTTTTATGTCGATTGCTTCGATGATACTTGGTGCAGTAGCGGCCATGTCACAAACAAATTTAAAAAGACTTATGGCATATAGCTCGATAGGTCACATGGGTTATGCTTTGGCTGGAATAGCAGCTGGTAGTGAGAATGGTTTTAAAAGCACTCTAGTTTATATTTCAATATATTTAGTTATGAATGTTGGAGCATTTGGCTGTATACTTTTATTAAAAAGAGGCGGAAAGTATATTGAAGAGATAAATGAACTTTCAGGTATTTCAAAAAACCACCCTCTATTATCATTAGGACTCTTAATTATATTGTTTTCTTTAGCTGGCATCCCGCCTTTGGCAGGTTTTTTTGCAAAATTTTATATTTTCATGTCAGTTATAGAAAGTGAAATGTTTACATTGGCGATAGTAGGTTTGATTACTACTGTGTTGTCAGCTTTTTACTATATACGAATAATTAAAATTATGTATTTTGACCTACCTAAAAAACCATTTGAAAAATTTACAGACTACAATATTCATGGACCAATAATTTTAAGCTGTATATTATTGGTATCTTTTTTCCTGTATCCATCTATTTTAAACGAAATAGTATCAAAAATTACTGTGTTTTAATGAAACTAAAACTAATTAAATTTAATCAAGTAAAAAGCACTAATGATGAAGCCATTAAAATAATAAGATCAAAAAAAATATTTAAAGGAATTATAGTTGCAAATTTTCAAACTAAGGGCAGAGGTACAATGGGGAAAAAATGGATATCACAAAAAGGAAATATTTTTGCTAGCATTTTTTTTGAATTAAAAAAAAATATGCCTAATTTTAGAGAATTTTCTATTATCAATCCTGTAATTTTAAAAAAAATATTAAAAAAATATTCAAATAATCAGGTAAAAATTAAATGGCCCAATGATTTATTGATACAAAATAAAAAAGTATGTGGTATTTTGCAAGAGTTAATCAAATTTGAAAAAAAATTTTTTCTTATAATTGGATTAGGCATTAATACCGTAAGGTCTCCAAATAGCTCAAATTTCAAAAGTACATCTTTACTTCAAACTTCGCATAAAAAAATAAAAAACTTAGACATTTTATTGAGTATTAAAAAATATTATGAAAACATTTCTTTTAACCAAAAATTAATTAAAAGGAAATAGATGATTAAAAATTTAAATATTGATGAAAAATTGGAAAAATATATTTCAGAACATAGTTATAGATTACATCCTGTTCAAGAGGAAATTATTGAATATAACAACACCTTAGGAAATTCAAAAAAAATGCAAATTTCCATTACCCAAGCCTATTTTTTTCAATTCCTAATAAAAACAAATAATATTAAAAAAATATTGGAAGTTGGTACTTTTACTGGTTATAGCGCAGTATCTATGGGGCTTGTAATACCAAAGGACGGAAATATAACTTGTTTGGATATCAATAAAGAAACATCTGAAGTAGCTACAAACTTTTTCAAAAAAGCTAATTTAGATAAAAAAAACAAAATTATCCTTGGTCCTGCAATTAATACTTTAAAAAAATTCAAAGATGAGAAAAAAACTTTTGATATGGTTTTTATTGACGCTGATAAGGAGAACTATATAGATTATTACAATTTATCTTTAGAACTTATTAAGAAAAATGGTTTTATACTCATAGACAATGTTTTGTGGAAAGGAGATGTTGTTGATCCTAATAAAAATGATGAATTAACCAATATAATTAGAAAATTTAATTCTTTTATTGAAAAAGATGATAGGATAGAAAAAACTATTTTACCATTAGGTGATGGTATAACAATTTGTAGGAAAATTTAGATGTTTCACATTTTCGGATTTTATAAATTTAAAAGACTATCTGGACTGAAAAGTCTAAAAAAAACTTTTCAAAAAAAGTTAATAAAAAATCATGTCAGAGGTACAATAATTTTTTCAAAAGAGGGGATTAATGGAACAATTTCAGGAAAAAAAAATAACGTACAAAAAGTTAAAAAAAGTTTAAAGGATATTTGTAAAATTAAAAATTTTGATTCAGAAAATAATTCTACAAATAATTTTCAACCCTTTCACAGAGAAAAAATAAAAATCAAAAAAGAAGTCGTTCCTATTGGAATTCAAGTGTTACAGTCACATAAAATAAAAAATAACTCTGTTGATCCAAAAAAATGGAATTCATTAATTAAAGAAAATAATATTAAAATAATCGATACAAGAAAACCTTTTGAATATAATGTTGGGACTTTCAGGGGTGCAAAAAATCCAAATGTTAATCATTTTAGAGATTTTCCGAAATATTTAAAAAAATTTAATAAAAATGATAAAATTGCTATGTTTTGTACTGGTGGAATCAGATGTGAAAAGGCTTCAATTTTTTTAAATAAACAAGGATTTAAAAATATATTTCAATTAAAGGGCGGGATATTAAATTATTTGAAAAAAATTAATAAAAAACAAAGTTTGTGGAAGGGTGAGTGTTACGTTTTTGATAATAGAGTTTCTGTTAAGCACAAATTAAAACAAGGAACGTATTCAATGTGTAGTGGATGTAGAAAGCCAGTATCAATTCAAGAAAAAAAGTCAAAAAAGTATAAAAATGGTATTTCATGTCCTAAATGCCATGACTATTTAACAGAGTCACAGAAAGTAAGATTTGCTACAAGGCAAAAACAAATCTTAATTGCAAAAAAAATGGGGAAAAAATATATTTTTCAAAAAGAGTTTTATTGAGGTAAAAATTGAAAACAAATTTAAATTTTACCTCAAGTCCAATATTAAAATTGTTAAAACAAATTGCTATTCCGTCTATGACAGGAAGTTTGTTTCAAACTTTGTTTAATCTTGTAGATACCTTTTATGCAGGAAAGATATCACCCGATGCTTTAGCTGCTTTAGCAAAGGCTTTCCCACTAGATTTTATTATAATTTCAGCAGGTATTGGAATAGTAGCGGGGTGTAATTCTTTAATAGCTAATTCTTTAGGATCTAATAATAAAGTTGCTGCCTCTATTTATTCTTATAATTCATTAATATATGCATTTTTTCTCTCAATATTTATAACATTAATAGGTACATTTTTTTCTTATGATCTTTTAAAGTTAATGGGAAGCACGGATGAAAGTATAGCTTTATCAAAAGAATATACTGATATTATTTTTTTAGGCACAATAATTTTTCTAATTTTAACATCTTTAAATGCATTATTATATGCACAAGGTGACACAAAAACTTATAGAAATGTCTTAATAGTCGGGGTAATATTAAATGTAATACTAAATCCTATTTTCATTTTTGGATTATTTTTCATACCAGCATTTGGTATAGCCGGTTTGGCAATTTCAACCATAATTATTCAATTCTTTGCGTGTATTTATTTATATTACAAAGTCAATAAAACTGAATTAAAAATAATATTAAAAATTTCCAATTTTTTAATAAGACGAAATTTTTTACTAAATATTTTTAATCAAAGTATGCCAATAACAATGGCACTTTTTTTAGTTGCCACAGGTACTTACTTGCTTTTATCATTTATCAATGTTTTTGGAGACCAAGCTGTTGCTGGATATGGAGCTGCTGTAAGATTTGAGCATTTATTTTCTTTACCTGTGATAGGTCTAAATACAGCAGTTATTTCAATCGCCGGACAAAATTTCGGAGCAAGAAGGTATGATAGAATTAAAGAAGTTTACTATAAGTCTATTATTATAGGTATCCTGATCATGTGTGTCGCCGGAATCATACTTTATATTTTTTCCGAGCCTATTATTAGAATATTTTCAAATGATTTAGAGGTAATCAAATACGGGTCCAGCTATTTAAAAATTGCAGCATTTATTGGTCCAATTTATCCTGTTTTCTTTATTTCCCATGCTCTATTTACCGCTCTAAAAAAAACGTTTTTAATATTTTATTCAAACCTTTTTAGAATGGTAATCCTACCATTCTCGATAGTTTGGCTAATCTTGAATGTAATGAATGGTTACTTTCAGGATATATTCTATGGGTTATTAGTAATGAATTGGGTTCTTGGCTTTATAATGTTATTTATAGCAAGAGTGTTAATGATTAAAATTTTTAAAGAAGAGAAAAAAGCCTTCTTTATATTTTGAAAATGTTATATAAAAATCATGTTTGGTGAGATGGGTGAGCTGGTTTAAACCATCGGTTTGCTAAACCGACGTACGATTGAAAAGTCGTACCGAGAGTTCGAATCTCTCTCTCACCGCCACAAATTTATCTAAAGTAATTTTCTATTTCTATTGGTTTGCCACTCAACATAAATCTATAGACATTTGCATTTTCTAGAACTCTTTGTACGTAGTTTCGAGTTTCTTTAAATTTAATTAGTTCAATCCAGTTAACATAATCTATTTTGCCTTTACTAGGATCTCCATTAATTTTTCTCCAATATCTCACTCTTTTTGGACCAGCATTATATGCGGCTATAGCGAAAGGATAAATTTCTTTGTATTCATTTAAAAGAGAATTAAAGTAATAAGATCCTAACCTTATGTTATATTCTGGATCAGAAGTTAATTTACTTTTACTATAAGGTTCCTTCATTTGTTTAGCTACAAGTTTTGCTGTGTAAGTCATAAGTTGCATCATCCCTTTAGCACCAGCATAACTATTTGCCTTTGGGTCAAATTCACTCTCTTGCCTCGTAATAGCCAATATTATTTCTTGTGAAGGCATAGACTTACCATTTATAACTCTAGGCGTAGTTATAATTGGATAATTGAACTTATTATAAAATCTTTTTTCATATGAAGCTTTTTTCGATATTTGAATTGCATAATCGTATCTTCCCACTTCTGTAGCTAATTTAGCCGCAAGAACCTCACTACCTTTTTCAATATTTTCTTCAGCTAGGTGTTTTAAAATATCTTTACTATATTTAGTTTTATTTAATTCTTTAAGAAGAATAACATGCTTAACTAGAGGGTTTTTATTAAATTCCTTTTCATATTCTTTAGAATATTTGGACTCATCTACCAACTCAAATTCTCCAATCGGATTAATTTTTTTATAAGACAACTGACCATAAAAAGTTGTTAAATATTTTGATCCTTCTTCATAAAAATTTTTGGATAATTTTTCATTTCCAAGTTTTTCATAAGTTAATCCTATCCAATAAGCGCCTCTAGCTAAACTTATTGGATAACCTACATTTTCATAAAAAACTTTAAAATGTTTTAATGCTAGATTAGGATTGTTTAAAAAACTTAATGCAATCCATCCAGCCATCCATTCTGCTTCAGCTAATTCAGGGCCTTCTTCTAAAGAATGGTTTTTAGCAACCTCATAAGCTAAAAGATATTTTTTTTTGTATATTAAAGATCTAGATATGACATGTCTTTCTTTCCACCACAAATCAGCTCTTATTAATTCATCATTATTTTTTGGAGCTCCATTTATAATTTCCAGAGAAGACTCAACTCTACCTCTTCTTCGTCTCCATTTTAATCTATCATATCTTAAACCAATATCTGATTTAAGATTAGACGGAACTTTTTCAATTGCATTATCTACGCCGTAAGAATTACTCATTAATATTTGTCTGGCGTTGTATAATGCTCTTTGATCCTTAGGAAGGTATCTTAATATTCTTTTTAAATCCCAATATTTATAGTTCCAAGCCATATATTCAGCCCTTTTAATATGGTCAGATGAATTTAAAAATTTTTTATATTTTTTATTTAAATATTTTAGATCTTTAGAGCTTAATGAGGCATTAACCCAACCCTCTTTTATAAGTTTACCACCTTTTTCTGAATCTCCTTTTAAAATGTAAGACTCACCAAGTTTTATTTTTCCAAATCCACTTAATGGCTCGGAGTTTTCAAACCAACCTATAACTGTGTTGGGACTATTAGAATTAAGATTAATTTTATGTTCAGCTAAATATTTTAATCTATTTATTCTTGGATATCTTGGATTATTGTCAATAAATTTAATATAGTCAGAAAAAGTGGCTTTATTATTTTTTTCTTTTAAATAGATCCAGGAAACCAAATTATTAAAATCTTTGTCTTTTATTTTTTTTGTAGCTCTAAAAGCAGAGGTCCATTTTTTTTCTTTAATGTTCAAAAAAACTTGTTTTGCATAGCCATAATCTTTTTTTGATAAAACTTTTGAATCAATAGCTTCTTTACTAACAGTTTTTTTAAAAGTAATTGGTTTTTTTTCAGGTAATAAAAAATCAGTTTTAACCTTTAAATCTTTTGAACCAGAAGAAACTATTTTTTTTTCTTTTATTAGTTTTTCCTTTGGTACAGTTATGGATTTTTCAGCTTTTTTTATTATCTCTTTTTTTGGTGTTTCAAAAAATTTCTTAGCTTTTGGCTTATTTTTAGGCAGTATATCTTTTTTTACGGTTACTACTTCTATTTTTATTTTTGGTTTTTTTGCGGGTAATATTATTGATGTTTTAACCTTATTTGTTATTGACATTTTGTGTGGTTTTATTTTTGGCAAAATCAAAGATTTTGTATCCGATAAAACAGCTGTTGAGTATAAAGTGACAAATAAAAAAACTAGACTAATTAAATGTTTAAGCATAAAATTTCGATGAATAAATTAAATACTATATAAAGAATTATGTTCAAAGGTTCAATTGTAGCTTTAATAACACCTTTTAAAAATGGCGTGATGGATGAAGAAAGGTATGCTTCACTTATTCACCATCATATATCTAATGGTACAAATGGGATAGTTCCCGCTGGGACTACTGGTGAGTCTCCCACTTTGAATCACGACGAACATAAAAAAGTAATAGAAATTGCAGTAAAGGAATGCAAAGGAAAAATTCCAGTTATCGCTGGAACTGGTTCTAATTCAACAGCTGAAGCAATCGAATTATCTAGACACGCTGAAAAGTCAGGAGCAAATGGTCTTTTAATTGTTACACCATATTACAACAAACCAACTCAAGAAGGACTCTTCCAACATTTTAAATCAGTCAATGATAATGTTGGAATTCCAATAATAATTTATAATATACCTCCAAGATCAGTGGTTGATATGTCAGTTGAAACTATGGCTAGATTATTCGAATTAAAAAATATTGTTGGAGTAAAAGATGCTACAGCAGATTTAGACAGAGTTGATAAACAGTTAAAAAAAAATGGGTCCAGAATTTATACAGTTATCGGGAGAAGATGGAACAGCTTTAGAGTTTAATATGCGAGGTGGCACAGGATGTATCTCTGTTACAGCAAATGTTGCAGCAAAATTATGTTCTGAATTTCAGGAGGCTTGTTTAAAAAAAAATAACAGCAAAGCAAAAGAAATTAATGAAAAATTAATGCCTTTACACAAAGCATTATTTATCGAAAGCAATCCTAGTCCCGTCAAGTATGCAGCAAGTTTATTAAAATTATCTTCAGAAGAAGTTAGATTGCCACTAGTTAAAGTTACTGATAAAACTAAAAAAGAAGTCGAGAAAGCTCTTAAGTTTGCAAAATTGCTTTAATGAAAGCAAAACCAAACACTGGTATTAAAATTGTTTCTAATAATAGAAAAGCAAGATTTAATTATTTTTTTAATGAATTAATTGAAGCAGGTATAGTTTTAAAAGGATCTGAGGTAAAATCACTAAGAGACGGAAAAGCAAATATATCCGACGCTTATGCTACAGATCATAATGGTGAAATGTTTTTGATTAACTCTTATATACCTTCATATAAAGAGTCGAGTTATAACGATCATAATCCAAGAGATGCTAGAAAACTTTTGCTTAAAAAAAGGGAAATAAATAAATTGATTGGAAAAATAAACAGGGAAGGATTAACCATTGTACCTACAAGGATATATTTTAAAAAAGGTAAAGCAAAAATCGAAATAGCAATTGCTAAAGGAAAAAAACTTTATGATAAAAGGGCCGTGAAAAAGAAAAGAGACTGGAACAGAGAAAAAGCAAGAGTTTTAAGTAGGAACAAGTAATGATATTTCTTGGAATAGGATCAAATCTAAACTCTAGTTTTGGCAACAGATTTAGAAATATAGAATTAGCAATAAATTATATTAACAATAATGATATCAAATTAGTTAAAAAATCTAGTTTTTATGAGACACTATCTTATCCAGATAAAAGCAAGCCCAAATTTATAAATATTGTTGTTTCTATAGAAACAAATCTATCACCTGTTGATTTGATGAATTTTCTAATATCAGTAGAGGAAAAACTTGAGAGAAAAAGGTTAAAAAAAAACGATCCCAGAACGTGTGATATAGATATTATTGATTATAATGGCACAGTTAGTGATATTAAAACATTAAAAATGCAAATTAGTCTTCCTCACAAAGATATGGATACTAGAAACTTTGTTTTATACCCGCTGAAAGAAATCAGTCCAAATTGGATTCACCCTAAAACAAAAAAAAAATCGATGTTTTAATTGAAAATCTAAAAACTTCAAATTATGAGATTACAAAATTAAAGCAAAATGATATAATTAGTTATGTTAAATAATGAAGAATTAATAAAAAAAGTTAAGTCATATAATAGATTTTTTAATCCAGAAAATTTAACTAAGGCATACAATTTTGCTCTTAACGCACATAAAAATCAAAAAAGAGATGAAGGCATCCCTTACATTAGTCATCCAGTTGCTGTTGCAAACATACTAACAGAACTCAAATTAGACAGCGCAACAATCACTACCGGTCTTCTTCATGATACAGTTGAAGATACTAAAGCCACATATAATTCAGTTAAAAAAGAATTTGGAAAAGAAGTTGCAGATTTAGTTGATGGTGTAACAAAAATATCAGCTTTAGAAGAAAAAGCAGTTGAGAATTCTAAAGCAGAAAACTTCAGAAAATTGATACTTGCCACTTCAAAGGATATTAGGGTTTTGCTAGTAAAATTAGCTGACAGATTACATAACATGAGGACAATTCATTATGTTAAAGATGAAGATAAAAAAATTAGAAAGGCAAAAGAAACTATGGAAATTTATGCTCCATTAGCTGATAGGATGGGCATGAATCGTATTAGAGATGAATTAGAGGATTTATCTTTTTCAATTTTAAATTTAGAGGCAAGAAATTTAATTCTAAACAGATTATCTTTTATAAAAAATAAAAGAGAAGATATTGTTAAACAAGTTTCAGATGAACTGAAAGTTTTACTTAAATCTAATAGTATTGAAGCAGAAATCTCAGGAAGGGAAAAAACTCCTTTTTCTATATGGCGCAAAATGCAATCTAAAAGAATATCTTTAGAACAACTCACAGATATTGTTGGATTTAGAGTGATAGTAAAAAATATCAATGATTGTTATATAACTTTGGGTCTATTCCACAGCAAGTATTCTGCAATACCTGGAAAATTTAAAGATTATATTTCGACACCGAAGATTAACCAATATAAATCAATTCATACCTCAGTAATTGGACCAATGAAGAAAAGAATAGAAATTCAGATTAGAACAAGACCAATGCACGAATTTGCCGAAAGAGGTATAGCCTCTCACTGGAAATATAAATCTTCAGAAAAATTTTCAGAATTATCCTGGAAAGAATATGATTGGCTTAGAGACCTTGTAGAAATAATGGAAACTGGCGGTAGCCCGGAACATTATTTTGAATTTACTAAACTTCAAATGTTTCAGGATAATGTTTTTTGTTTTACCCCAAAGGGCGGTGTAATTAAACTACCCAAGGATGCCACCCCAATAGATTTTGCTTACGCTGTTCATACTAAAATTGGAGATACAGCAATTAGTTGTGAAATAAATGGAAAACCTTCACCTCTGCAATCAACGCTTAAAAATGGAGATATGATCGAAATTATAACATCTAAAAAAGTTTCTCCTTCTTTACATTGGTTATCATCAAGTAAAACTGGAAAAGCAAGAGCATCAATAAGAAAACATTGGCAAGGCAAAATGCAGGAAAATGTAAAACAAACAAAAGAGTATACCTCTACTTTATCTATAGATCTTCCTCATAAACCAGGAATTCTTGGCAAAGTAAGCACATTGATTGGAATTAATGATGCGAATATTATTAATGTAGAGTTGACAAAAAGAACAGATAATTATTTACAATTTTTGTTTGAAATTCAAATTAAAGATTTAAAAAACTTTACAAACTTGATAAGTCAACTTAAACAACAAGAATTAAAGTTTAAAGTAATTCGTCACAAAAAGAAAAAGTATGCTTTCATACAAAGAGTCCTTAAAAATTTTAAAAGAAACTAATGCTCTTCTAGAAGGGCATTTTTTATTGTCATCCGGGCTTCATAGTGAAAAATATGTTCAATGCGCTAAGCTTTTAAGTCATCCTCATAAAGCCAAGGAATTATGTTTGTCTTTAGCGGAGAAAATTAGAAATAAATTTAAAACAATAGATTTGATATTATCACCTGCGATTGGAGGAATTGTAATTGGTTATGAAATAGGAAGGATTTTAAATTTAGAAACTATTTTTGCAGAAAGGGTCAATGGAAAATTTAGTTTAAGGAGAGGCTTTCAAATTAAAAAAGGACAAAATGTTTTAATAGTTGAGGATGTTATAACAACAGGAAAATCAAGTTTAGAATGTTCAAATTTAGTTAATGACGCTCAAGCAAAAATTATTGGGTATTCTTGCATAATAGACAGGTCAAATGAAAAACCATTGATAGACAAAGAAATTATATCGCAAATAAAAATACAAATTGCAACTTACAACAAAGATGACCTGCCCGAACATCTAAAAAATTCTAAAGCTGTTAAACCAGGAAGTAGAAATTTATAATGGCTTTGCCAAGACTTGGAGTAAATATAGATCATGTAGCAACTATAAGAAATGCAAGAGGTGAAAATTATCCTTCACCGCTCAAAGCTGCTTTGCTGGCTGAAAAATTTGGGGCTAGTTCAATTACAATACATCTTAGAGAAGACCGTAGACATATCAATGATCAGGATTTAAAAATTATAAAAAAAAAATTAAAAATACCTTTAAATCTTGAAATTGCTCCAACGCTGGAGATGCTGAAAATCTCATTAAAAAATAAACCAACTTTTGTTTGCATTGTTCCTGAAAAAAGAAGCGAAATAACAACGGAAGGCGGCCTCAATCTTAAAAAAAATTATAATAAAATTAAAAATATTGTTAAAAAATTAAAAAAAAATAAAATTAGAACTAGTTTATTTATTGAGCCAAATTTAAATGATATTAAAATTGCTAAAGCAATTCATGCTGACTGTATAGAAATTCACACTGGTAAAATTTGTAATTTACATAACGAAAAAAAAAATACCAAAATTGAACTAAAAAAAATAAAAAATGCTGTAAAATTTGCCAAATATTTAGGTTTAGAAGTCCATGCTGGACACGGTATAACATTCACTTCAGCTAAACTTCTGTCAAAAATTAAAGGAATTGAAGAGTTTAATATTGGGCATTTTCTAATTGGAGAATCTATTTTTCTAGGTATAAAGGAATGTATAAAAAAATTTAAAAAAATCTTATCAAAATGAATATTTATGGAATTGGAACAGATATAGTTAATGTAAATAGAATTCAAACTGCATTTAAAAAAAATAGACAAGCTTTTAAAAAAAGAATTTACACAAAATCAGAAATAAAAGCCTGTGAAAATAGAAAAAATAAAATTGAATGTTTTGCTAAAAGATTTGCAGCAAAAGAAGCTTTGTTTAAGGCCATTTCAATTAAAAATAAATTAAAATTTAATGATGTTGAAATAATAAATAATAGCGATGGCGCTCCTAAGATTATTATAAAAGGTATATCTTTACGAAATTTAAAAAAAATTTTTAAGAATAAAAAATTCAAGATACATTTATCTCTATCAGATGACAAACCCTGGGCAGTCGCGTCAGTAATAGTATTTACTTATAAATAAAAAATGATTTTAAAAATTCTAGATAATTTAAAAACTTTGCTAATAGCTTTAATTATTGCAATTATTATTAGATCTTTCCTTTTTCAACCATTTTATATTCCATCATCATCTATGGAACCAACTCTATTGGTTGGCGATAGAATATTTGTATCTAAATATTCTTATGGATATAGCAAACATTCTTTTCCATTTAGTCCTCCAATTTTTAAAAATCGCATATTTAAATCTTCCCCAGCTTATGGAGATTTAGTTGTATTTAAAACACCCTCAGATAATAGAACTGATTTTATTAAAAGATTAGTAGGACTTCCAGGCGATGAAATCCAATTCAGAGAAGGACAATTATTTATAAATAACAAAAAAATTTTAAAAGAAGAATATAATGAAAAAACAAATACAATGTGTGGCGGTAGTTCATTTGAAACTACTTCATATATTGAAGAATTACCCAATAATAGGAAACACAAAACAGTTTATAACAAAATTGGAAGCATGGTAAATTCAGATCAATATACTGTTCCTGAAAATCATTATTTTTTTTTAGGAGATAATCGAGATTGCTCAAGAGATAGTAGATTTTTATCAAGTGTGGGTTACGTGCATCAAAATAATTTAGTTGGCAAAGCTCAAATTATTTTTTTTTCAAATGATTCAAATGTTGGAAGTGTTTTAAAAATTTGGAATTGGAGAGATTCATTTAGATTTAATAGATTCTTAAAAAAAATAAAATGAAAAACATAATTAAAAAATTAGAAAATATTATTAAAGTAACTTTCCAAAATAAAAATCTGTTAATTCAAGGTTTGACCCACAAAAGCTTTGACGAAAAATACAACAATGAGAAATTAGAATTTCTAGGAGATAGAGTTATAGGCTTGGTAATCTCAAAAAAATTATTAAGTCTTTATCCTGATGAAACAGAGGGTATTATAGATAAAAAGTTTTCTAACCTCGTTAATAAAAAAACCTGCAGTGAAATTGCCAAACAAATTAGGCTTAAAAATTTTATTAGGACAGGAAAATCTTTTAAAACAATTAAATCATCTGATGAAAAAATTTTAAGCGATTGTTGTGAAGCTTTAATCGGTGCAATATATTTAGACCAAGGTTATTTAGTCTCAGAGAAATTTATACTAAAAAATTGGCAAAATTTTATTAAAAAATCTAATGTAACTAAGATAGATCCAAAAACTAAGCTTCAAGAATATTCATTGAAAAAATATAAGAAATTGCCTTTTTACAAAATGTTCAAACAATCTGGACCAAGTCATAGCCCATTTTTTAAAGTACAAGTCCAAATTCTTAATTCAAAAAAATTCTTTGGGTATGGCAAATCTAAAAAATTAGCTCAAAAAAATGCTGCTTTGCAATTAATAAAAAATTTGAAAATTGTTTAAAATGAATTGGGAAGACGAAGGTTTTATAATCGCAAAAAGAAAATTTAGAGAAAATGCAATAATTCTTGAAGTATTCACAAGTAAATATGGCAAAGTTAATGGTATTGTTTATGGAGGAAATTCCAGAAAAATAAGAAATTATCTTCAATTAATTAATAAAATCTTTATCTCATACAATTCAAAAGGCGAAAATAGAATTGGTTATTTTAAAACTGAATTAATAAACGCTATTTCCCCAGAATATTTTGATAATAAAAATAAAATATTATGTATAAATTCGTTATCCTCTATATTGAAAGCAGTTTTACCAGAGAATCTTTCAAGTGAAAAAATTTATAAATCACTTGAGAATCTTTTAAAATCTCTCAAAAATAACGATTGGCTGACAAATTATCTTGTTTGGGAAATAAACTTAATAAATTATTTAGGTTTTGGTTTTAATATAGATAATAAAAATTTTTCTGATAAAAATTATAAAAAAATTTATGATATTAAATTAGATAATATTAATTATAAAATTCCTGGCTTTTTAGTTTTTAAAAACTACTCTAACCCAGATAATAATGACATATACAATGGTTTAAATTTTTCCAGAACTCTTATGGAAAATAAATTTTTCATTCCTAACAATATCAACTTTCCTTATTCAAGGAAATTATTAGAAAAAAATTTTTTATAATTTTTTTGCAATTTCCAAAGCAAAATAAGTTATAATTGCTGATGCACCTGATCTCTTGATTGATATAAGACTTTCTTCAATCGCATCTTTATGAAAAATTCCACCTTTAATAGCTTGATAAATCATAGAGTATTCACCAGAAACCTGGTAAGCAAAAACAGGAATTTTAAAACTTTCTTTTACAGATTTTATTATATCCAAGTAAGGTAAAGCCGGCTTGATCATTACAAAATCAGCACCTTCTTTTATGTCCAACGCAACTTCTCTTAATGCTTCATCCGAATTCTTATAGTCCATTTGATAACTTTTTTTATCACCTTTAAGATTTTTTTTTGATCTAATCGCATCTCTGAATGGACCATAAAAATTGGAAGAATATTTTGCTGCATAAGATAAAATTTGAACATTTTTGAAATTTTTTTTATCTAGCGCTTTTCTTATAGCCCCAACTCTGCCATCCATCATATCTGATGGAGCAATAATATCGGATCCCATTTCCGCCTGTAATATTGCCTGTTTAGATAAAATTTTTACAGTTTCGTCATTTAATATTTCTTTTCCTTTTAAGACCCCGTCGTGACCATGACTAGTGTAGGGATCTAATGCAACATCAGTCATTACCCCAATGTTAGGATTATTTTTTTTTATTGTTTTTATTGTCTTGCAAACTAAATTTTCAGGATTAAGAGCCTCTGTACCCAGAGAATTTTTTTTCTTTGCTTTAGTGGTAGGAAAAATAGCTATTAAAGGTATGCCCAATTTACTTGCTCTGTAAATCTGGGGACTAATCTTATCAACACTATATCTATATAAATTTGGCATACTTTTAATTGACTCAATTTTATTTTTTCCCTCTGTAACAAAGATTGGAAGAATTAGGTCATTTACCGATAAATTGTTTTCAGCAACCAATCTTCTGGTCCAATCGTACTTGCGATTCCTTCTCAATCTTAATCCGGGATATTTACCTAATAATTTCATTTTTCAAACTTATTAAATTTTGTATAATGCGACAAATATAATATTATTTTATTTACTAAAAGTGTATTAATTATCTATATGTCAAATTCAATCACCTTTAAAGATTTCTATCAAGTACCTAATGTAAAGTTTGATATTTCTAAATTAAAATCGGATCTTGAAGAAGTTTTAAAAAAATCAAAGTATCAGACTCTAGGGATAACAAATTTTCACGCAATACCTATGAACAAAATACCTGGAGATGATAATTCGATATCAGGACATAATGTCAGAGGCGTATATTGGACTAAACCCGATGAGACAGGGAAAGAAGTAATGAGAGATAAGCCAATAGATGAATCAAAGTATACTGAATTGATTAGCGATTTTAAGAATACATATTTTGAAGAAGTTTATAAAATTTTAAAATCAAAATTTAAATTAGGAAGAGTCAGAATTCTGTTAAAGGAACCAAGATCAACTTTAAGTTGGCATAAAGATCCAGAACCAAGACTTCATGTTCCAATTATAACCAACCCTGGATGCAAGATGGTTATCGAGGATGTGGCAAAACATATGCCAGCAGATGGAAATGTTTGGATAACTAATAATACTAGATATCATAATTTTTTTAACGGTGGTGAACAAAATAGAATTCACCTTGTAGCCTGTATGTTAGAAAATAGATTTAATTGATTTGAAGTTTTTATTTAAAAAAATATCCATATCATCAGATCACGCTGGCTTTAAATTAAAAGAAAATATAAAACGAAACCTTAAAAAAAAGAAAATAACCGTAATAGATCTTGGCCCCAGAAATGATGGATCCGTAGATTATCCAGATTTTGCAAAGAAGGTTGCCAGAAACGTATCGTCCAAAAAAAGCAACATAGGCATATTAGTTTGTGGTTCAGGCACAGGAATGGCCATGTCTGCTAATAAATTCAAAAAAATAAGAGCTGCAGTTTGCTATAATAAGGCCTCTACTAGTTTGTCTAGAAAGCATAATAATGCTAATATACTTGCATTAGGATCAAGATTAACTAAAAAATCGACTGCTTTAAAATTAGTTAATATTTTTCTTAGTACCAAATTTGAGGGTGGCAGACATTTAAGAAGAGTAAAAAAAGTATAAAAAGTTTATTTATTATGTCAAAAATCAAGAGCGATATAAACGGAAGTTATCAAGATTACTTTGATAAAGATTTATCATTTAGGGATCCAGATTTATATAATTCAATAAAACTTGAACTTAAAAGACAACAAGAGCATATAGAACTTATTGCATCAGAAAATATTGTTTCAAAAGCAGTTCTAGATGCCCAAGGATCAATTTTAACAAATAAATACGCAGAAGGTTACCCTGGAAAGAGATACTATGGCGGATGTGAATTTGTAGACAAAGCAGAAGAATTAGCCTTAGAAAGAGTTAAAAAATTATTTAATAGCAAATATGCAAATGTGCAGCCTCATTCAGGCGCTCAAGCGAATGGAGCTGTATATCTAGCTTTATTAAATCCTGGAGACACAATACTTGGTATGAGTCTAAACTCAGGTGGACATTTAACCCATGGTGCAAAAGTTTCTTTATCCGGGAAGTGGCTTAAAGCTTTTCATTATGAAGTTGATAAACAAACAGGTCTTATAGATTATGATCAAATTAAAAGATTAGCTTTAGAACACAAACCAAAATTATTAATTGCTGGTGGCAGCGCATATTCAAGAGTAATAGATTTTAAAAAGTTTAGAGAAATTGCTGACAGTATCAAAGCATATCTGATGGTTGATATGGCTCATTTTTCTGGTTTGGTTGCTGGCAGAGGCTACCCAAACCCAATTGAGTATGCAGATGTTGTTACATCAACAACTCATAAAGTTTTAAGAGGAGGAAGAGGTGGAATTATTTTAACAAATAGAGAAGATTTAATTAAAAAATTTAATTCTGCTGTTTTTCCTGGTTATCAAGGCGGACCATTAATGCATGTTATTGCTGCAAAGGCGGCTGCTTTTCATGAAGCATTACAACCTAGTTTCAGAGATTATATAAAATCTGTTCTTGCCAATGCAAAAATTTTATCAGAAACACTTAAAAATAATGGTTTTAAAATTTTTTCAGGCGGAACTGATACACATTTGATGCTTGTAGATCTTAGGCCTTTTAAAGTAACAGGCAAGGCAGCTGAAATTAGTTTAGGCAAAGCAAATTTAACTTGTAACAAAAATGGTATTCCTTTTGATACAGAAAAAATGACCATAACATCAGGTATAAGGCTGGGATCTCAGGCAGCAACAACCAGGGGATTCGGATTAAATGAATTTAAAAAAGTTGGAGAACTAATAACCAAAGTAATTAAAGGCTTAGCTAAAAGTCCAGATGATAACAGCAAAACCGAGTCTGAGGTTAGAAAAGAAGTTATTGAACTTTGTTCCAAATTTCCTATATACAATCACTTGTTCAAAAAATAATCTATGCTCTGTCCCTTTTGTAGAGAAAAAGATACTTCAGTTGTCGACTCCAGACCTACTGAAGATGGTACCGCTATACGTAGAAGAAGATTCTGTACTTGCAATGGAGGAATGAGGTTCACAACTTTCGAAAGAGTTCAATTTAGAGAACTAACTGTTCTTAAAAAAAATGGAAGAAGAGCTCCTTTTGATAGAGAAAAGTTAGCAAAATCACTATTTACTGCTTTAAAAAAAAGACCAATAGATCCCGATACTATTGAAAAAGTTGTTTCGAGAATTTCAAGAGACCTTGAAGAAATGGGGCAATCTGAAATTCAATCAAGTGTAATTGGAAAAAAAGTCATGGAGACATTAAAAGAACTAGACAAAATCGCATATGTAAGATTTGCTTCAGTATACACAAATTTTAAAGAAGTGGGAGAATTTGGTGAATATATTGAGGAATTAGATGGAGATTCAAAAAAATAATTTTCAATCCAAACATTTGCATTTTTTGTTCCTTGCTTTCGAACAAGCTAAAATAAATTTAGGATCAACGTCTGATAATCCATCAGTTGGATGTGTAGTTGAAAAAAATGGTGCAATAATTTCTTCTGGTCATACCTCGTTAAATGGAAGGCCACATGCAGAATATAATGCATTAATAAAGAATAAAGATTTTAAAAATGCAAATCTTTACATAACTTTAGAACCATGTTCACATTACGGAGCCACTCCACCATGCACAAATATAATTATTAAAAAAAAGATTAAAAAGGTATTCTATTCTACTAATGATTTTGATTTAAGAGCAAAGAAAAAATCTAAAAAAATACTTAATAAAAATAAGATTTTTGTCAAAGAATTGCTCTTAAAAAAAAAGGCTTTGGATTTTTATAAAAGTTATTATTTGCAACATAGCAATAAATTGCCCCTCATTGATGCTAAGATAGCGATTTCTAAAGATTATTTTACTAAAAATATTAAAAAAAAATGGATTACAAACTTTCATTCCCAAAAGAGATCGCACTTGATTAGATCTATGTATAATTGTTTAATTTCTACTTCAAAATCAATTAATGATGATAACTCGAGTTTAGATTGTAGAATTGACGGCTTGGAAAAAAAAAGTCCTGATTTAGTTATTTTAGATAGAAATCTAAAATTAAAAAAGAATTTGAAGTTATTTAAATTTTCCAAAAGGAGGAAAGTTTTATTATTTACTTGTTCAAATAATAAAAAAAGAATTACATATTTTAAAAAAAAAGGTATTAAGGTTTACAAGATAAGATCATTAAAAACTAAAATAGATTATAATAATATATTTTTATTTTTAAAAAGAATGAAATATTCAAGAATTTTTGTTGAGTCCGGTCTTACATTAATTAATTTTTTGATAAAAAATGAATTTTTGAACAATATTTATATTTTTAAGTCTAATAAAAATTTAAATAAACACGGCTTAAATTACTCTAGCCCAAATACGTTAAAAAAAATATTTTTAACTAATCTTATCAAAGTTAATTTATTAGGTGATAAGCTTTATAAGGAGCAATTAAAATAATGTTTAATGGAATTGTTTATAATCAAGGATTAATAAAAAGTTTAAGGAAAAACCCAAAATATGTTAATGGAAGCTTAGTTGTTGAAATCGTATCTGATATTTCATTTAAAAAAAACGATATTGGCGAGTCCGTCTGTTGTAATGGTGTATGTCTTACCTTAATAAGAATTAAAAAAAAATCTTTCCTTTTTTATCTTTCTAAAGAAACTTTAAATAGATCAAATTTTAAAAATATTAAGGTCGGTAAATATATAAACATTGAAAAATCTCTGTATCATGGAAAAAAAATTTCTGGTCATTACATTCAAGGACACGTTGATACAACAGCTGTTGTTAAAAATATTAAAATTATAGATAGGTCTTGGAATGTTATTTTTTCATTAGAAAAAAAAAACAAAAAATATATAGTTGAAAAAGGTTCTGTCTCTATTAATGGAGTATCTTTAACTGTATCAAAAATAGGTGGTAAAAGTTTTCAAATCACAATTATTCCTCATACATTAAAACTTACTAATTTAATCAATTTAAAAAGAGGTGATAAAGTTAATGTAGAATTTGATATTGTGGGAAAATATTTAAATAATATTTATTCTTAAAATGAAAAAAAATTCATCATCAATTAAAGAAATCATAAGTGAGGCAAAACAAGGCAAAATGTTTATTTTAGTTGATAATAAAGATAGAGAAAACGAAGGGGACCTCGTAGTTCCTGCATCAAAAGCAAATCCAAAAAAAATAAATTTCATGGCAAAACACGGTAGAGGCCTGATATGTTTGGCTTTAACTTCCAAAAAAGTTAGAAAATTAAATTTACCATTAATGTCCTTAATTAATAAGTCTAGAACTCAAACAGCATTCACTGTTTCAATTGAGTCAAAAAAAGGTATATCAACAGGTATATCAGCTTACGACAGAGCAAAGACTGTAAAGGTAGCTATCAAACCTTCGTCTACAAAAAAAGATATAGTTTCTCCAGGCCATGTCTTTCCGTTAGTTGCAAAAAATGGAGGCGTTCTTGAAAGAGCAGGACATACAGAGGCTTCAGTTGATATTTCAAAATTAGCAAAATTAAATCCTAGCGCTGTTATTTGTGAGGTTATGAATGAAGATGGAACTATGGCCCGTTATAAAGATTTAATCCCTTTTGCAAAAAAACACAGATTAAAAATCGCAAAAATTGAAGACCTTATTTCTTATAGATTAAAAAATGAAATATTTGTCAGATGTATTTCCAGTAAAAAAATAAAAATTAAAAATTTTGGTAATTTTGATTTGAAAACTTTTAAAAACAAACTAGATGGTTCAGAACATTATGCTATTACGAAAGGAAAATTTAATTCGAGCAAGGCATCAAGAGTTAGAGTAATATCTACAAATATTTTAAATAGTTTTTTTAATTTAAATAAAAATATTTTCAAAAATTCATTAAAACATCTTAATAGATTTAATAATTTTGCTCTAATTCTTATTAAAGGAACAAATCCTAACCCAACTTCTTCCGAAAAAAGTAATATATTGAGATATTATGGTGTAGGCGCACAGATTATTAAAGAATTAAAAATCAAAAATATGATATTAGTCTCTAGATCAAAAAAACGTGTTATTGCATTAAAAGGCTATGGTATTAAAATTACTAAACAGGAAATTATAAAATGAATAAAAAAATTTGCATTGTTATTTCTACATATAACGAACATATTACAATAAAGTTGCTCAAAAGCGCTAAAAAGGAACTAGACAAAAATAAATTCAAAAAAATTAGTGTTGTAAAAGTTCCAGGTGCTTTTGAAATTCCAGTTACAATATCGAAATTAATAAATAAATATGATGGCTTTATTGCCATCGGTTGTATTATTAAAGGAGAAACAACTAATTTTGATTTAATTTCAAAAGCTATAACAAACGGTATTATGAGCCTGTCTATAAATAATAAAAAACCAATAGGTAATTCAATTCTTACACTTCTTAAAAAGAAACAGGCGTTTAACAGATTTAATAGAGGGAAAGAAGCAGCGAAAGCCGTATATAAAGTTCTTAAAATATAGAACTAATGTCAGATAATAATTTAAATAATAATCCTAGAATAATTATTATACAAAAATTATATTCTTATTTTTTGAATAAAGACTATGATTTAGTATATCCCAAACATAGATATAAAAAATTTATTAAAGATACAGTATCGGGCACCATTGAAAGAGAAGAACTTTTGCTTGAAAATCTTAATATGATTTTAAAAGATGAATTTAATCCATCCAGAACTGACTTAATTTTAAAGCTCATGATCCTTTCTGCAACATTTGAGCTTATGTTTTCCCACAAAACACCGATAAATGTCATAATTAGTGAATACGTAAAAATTTCAGACTTTTTTTTAGAAACTGCCCATAAAAGCTATCTAAACGCTATTTTGGACAAGGTTTCTAAAAATGTTAGAAAAGATAATGAATAATTTCTTGCCTTTTATTCTTTTTTTTGGCAATTATCTGTTTTTTAGAATCTTTTAGGAGAATTATCATTGGAAAATTTATATTTAATAATACTTGTTGGAATAGTTGCTGTGATTTACAGCTACTTTTTGAGTAAACAAATTATTTCATCTAATCCTGGCAATAGTAAAATGCAAGAAATTGCTCAGGCTATTCAAATTGGAGCTAAAGCATATTTAAACAGACAATATAAAACAATAGCGATTGTTGGCCTGATAGTTTTAGTGATTATAAGTTATTTTTTCAGTTTACTTGTAGGTCTTGGTTATTTTATTGGAGCATTGTTATCAGGAGTTGCTGGTTATGTTGGAATGTTAATTTCAGTTCAAGCAAACGTTAGAACAGCGGAAGCATCCAGAACTAGTTTGCAAAAAGGTTTAACCATGGCTTTCAAATCTGGGGCTATAACTGGTTTATTAGTTGCTGGTTTAGCTTTATTAGCTATTTCAATTTATTATTGGGCTTTGTTATCTTTTAATGTTGATAGCAGAGAATTAATAAATGCATTAATAGCTTTAGGTTTTGGTGCATCATTAATTTCTATTTTTGCTAGACTAGGTGGTGGAATTTTTACAAAAGGTGCTGATGTTGGAGCTGATTTAGTTGGAAAAGTTGAAGCAGGAATACCAGAAGATGATCCTAGAAATCCCGCTGTAATAGCTGACAACGTTGGTGATAACGTTGGAGATTGTGCAGGTATGGCAGCAGATTTATTTGAAACTTATGCTGTAACCATAGTTGCCACAATGGTTCTTTCCTCAATATTTTTCCCGACCAATGCTAGCATGATGATTTATCCATTAGCCATTGGAGGAGGGTGTATCATTGCATCTATTATTGGAACTTTTTTTGTAAAGCTTGGAAAAAGTAAAAATATTATGGGTGCTCTCTACAAGGGATTTATTGTTACAGCAATAATTTCTTTAATATTACTTTATCCTATTACATCAAATATTATCGGTTTGGAAAATACATTTACTGTAAATGACAAAAATTTTAGTGGTTTTGATTTATATTATTGTGGTGTAATTGGTTTAGCCGTAACAGGATTAATTATATGGGTTACAGAATATTATACAGGTACCAATTATAGACCAGTTAGAAGTGTTGCCAAATCATCAACTACCGGACACGGCACAAATGTTATACAGGGATTAGCTGTTTCTATGGAGGCTACTGCTTTACCAGCTTTAATAATAGTTGCGGGAATAATTATTACAAATCAATTAGCAGGATTATTTGGAATAGCAATAGCTGTTACAGCAATGTTAGCTCTAACAGGCATGGTTGTTGCTTTGGACGCTTATGGCCCTGTAACTGATAACGCTGGTGGTATCGCAGAAATGTCTAAATTACCAAAGAATGTTAGAAAAACTACAGATGCACTTGATGCTGTTGGCAATACAACTAAAGCTGTAACTAAAGGATACGCAATTGGTTCCGCAGGGTTAGGCGCTTTAGTTCTTTTTGCTGCTTATACTGAAGATATAAAATTTTTCTCTACAGTTCCAGGATCAGCATTAGAAGGTATCAATGTTAGTTTTGATTTATCAAACCCATTTGTAGTTATTGGATTATTAGTTGGAGGAATGTTGCCTTACTTGTTTGGATCAATGGGAATGCAAGCTGTTGGTAGAGCTGGTGGAGCAGTTGTTATAGAGGTTAGAAGACAGTTTAAAAAAATTCCCGGAATTATGAAAGGTAAAAGAAAACCAGATTATGGAAGATTAGTTGACTTATTAACTAGAGCAGCAATAAAGGAGATGATTGTGCCTTCTTTACTTCCTGTTCTGTCACCAATAATTTTATATTTTGTTATTTATTTTATTGGAGGCATGGAGGCTGCATTATCATCTGTTGGCGCTATGTTATTAGGAGTAATAGTTACAGGTTTATTCGTAGCTATTTCTATGACTGCAGGAGGAGGAGCTTGGGATAATGCAAAAAAATATATTGAGGATGGTAATTATGGCGGAAAAGGTTCCGAGTCACATAAAGCAGCAGTTACCGGAGATACTGTTGGGGATCCATACAAAGATACAGCAGGTCCAGCAGTCAATCCGATGATTAAAATAACCAATATTGTTGCATTACTGTTGTTGGCAGTAATTTCACATTAAGAACAAAACTTCTTATTTCCTTTTTTTATTTTGTGGCGAATTGGCATACATTTTTTTTCTTAAACTCGATAAGAAAGAATTTAAAAAACTTCCTCTCTTAACAACATTATCTGTAACTTCATCAGAGAATTGATGCTTATTAATTTTTTCTTTATCATAAAATAGTTTTTCTTCCAGAATTCCATATTTGTCGAATTTAACCACTAATACATTATTATTAAGCAAAACGTCCTTCCCAAGTTTGTGAATACCGCCTTTTGTTTTAGTTCTTTCAACATAAAACCATGTATTATTATCTTTTAATGATTTTATATGAGGTTCACCGAAAATTTTGATTACATCATTTTGGTTGCTAACATTGGTTTTTATTAAAGACTCTCTTTTTTCTAGAAAAATTATACCGTGACTTTTTATAACTCTATTCTTTTGGCAATTTGACAAAAAAAAGAGTTAAAATTATTGCGAATATTTTCAAATGTTTGCTTCTTACAAAAAACATAATAATGCACTTTACAACAAATTAGTCGAATTATCACGAAATAAATTTTTTTACGATGATTTAAGATTGCTAGACAATTTTGAAACAAGAGTTTTATTAATATTTTTTCATTTTATAATAATCTTAAAAACTAAAAAAAGTGATAATCTTAAGAAAAAATTTCAAAACTTATTTGATAACATATTCCAAAATATTGAAATAAATATAAGAGAGCTTGGCTATGGTGATACCAAAGTTAATACCACTCTAAAAAACCTTAATAAAATTTTTTATGACATTTTGTTTAAAATTGAAAAAGACGATTCTTATTCATTTTTAGATAAAAAAGAGTTACTTAATAAATATTTTTATAATAATAAAAACACAAATGAAGAAAAAACTAATAAATTGGCCAATTATATGAATGAATTTCAAAATTTTTGTTTTGATTTGAATGTCAATAATATGTTAAACGGATCTATAAACTTTAAATTTAGGTAATACTCTATGGCCGTACCAAAACGAAAAACTTCTACTTCTAGACGAAATAAAAGAAGATCTCATCACAGAATAATTGGCGCAAATGTTATTGAGGATAAGAAAAGTGGTGAATATAGATTATCTCATCATATTGATCTGAAAACTGGTATCTATAACGGAAAAAAAATTTTAGATAAATAATCTAAAAATTTATAGTAATCACGAAATGGCTGAAAAAGTAAAAATAGCAATTGATTTAATGGGTGGTGAAAATTCACCAAAAAAGAATCTCGAAGGTATCGATTTATTTGTGAAGAGATATTCGAATATAAATGATTACATTTTTTATTTATATGGAGATGAGACAAAAATTTTAAGCGAATTAAAAAATTTTAAAAATATTAAAAATAATTATAAAATTTTTGATACCAAAATAATTGTTTCCGATGAACTTTCTGCAATTTCATCAATTAAAAAAGGGAAAAACTCAAGTATGTGGAATTCCATCCAATCGCAAATTGATTTATCCACTGATGTAACTTTATCAGCTGGAAATACGGGAGTTTTATTAGTTATGTCTAAAATGATTTTAAAAACTTTGGATAATGTTGATAAACCTGCATTAGCAGGTTTGTGGCCTAATGAGAAGGGCATGAACGTTGTTTTAGACTTAGGAGCAAATATAGAGTGTAGTGAAAAAAATTTAGTTGATTTTTCTGAAATGGGCTCAGCTCTTTTTAAATCTTTGTTTCCAAATGAAAAAGCCAAGTTAGCATTGTTAAATATTGGCTCAGAAGAAATTAAAGGAACAGAGTTATTAAAAAGCACTTTTACAAAACTTAAACAACTAGATCAGTTTGGAGATTTTGAGTTTCAAGGTTATATTGAGGGCAATCAAATTACCAAAGGTAATTCAAATGTAATTATAACCGATGGTTTCACTGGCAATATAGCGCTTAAAACTGCAGAGGGAACTGCAAATTTTTTAACCAAAACTCTAAAAAAATCTTTATCAGAAAATTTGTTTTCAAAATTTTCTGTAATTTTTTCATATTTTTCATTAAAAAAATTTAAAGATAAGCTCGACCCACGAAAATATAATGGTGCAATATTTCTAGGTTTAACAGGACCTGTTGTTAAAAGCCATGGTGGTACTGATGGATTAGGTTTCTCATATTCTGTTGAGCTGTCTTATAAAATAGCCAAAGGTAATCTTATAAAAAAAATTAAAGAAAATTTATCACACACAAAAAATTTAAATGAAAAGGTATAACATTAGTAAAAATGAAATATTAAAAAAGATAAATCATAACTTGGGTATACCTAATGTTTTTTCAGAGAATATAGTAAATTCAATTTTAGAGATCATTGTAGATGGACTTAATGAAAAAAAAGAAGTTAAAATAACTGGATTCGGCACATTTAGGATTTTAAATAAAAATTCAAGAATTGGGAGAAATCCAAAAACTGGTAAAGAACATTTGATAAAAACAAGAAAATCTGTAGCTTTTTATCCTTCAAAAAAAATAAAAATCAAAATAAATGACTAAAGACAGAAAAGCTTACAAATCAATTGGTGAGGTTGCTAAGGATCTTTCAATTAAGGCACACACATTAAGATTTTGGGAAAAAGAATTTAAACAAATCAAACCACTCACACTTAATGGAAATAGAAGATATTATTCAGAAAAAGATGTAGATATTATTAAAATTATTTATCAATTGTTAAAAAAACAAGGGTATACTATTCCAGGTGTCAAAAAACTATTAAAAGAAAGCTCAGTTAAGCTTGACGATGATTTAGATTTAAGTATAAAGAGAAAAAATTTTAAAAGTTCTTTAAAATTTAAGGCAGAAAAAATAAAAGTTATATTAGATAAAATTAAAAAAATAAAAAATGGCTAAAAAAACCTCAATTAAAGTAAGACTTGTTCCCGAAAGCAAACCAGACAGTGCTTTTTATTATTATGCTAAAAAACCATCAAAAGGCGAAAAAGCAAAAATTAAACTTAAAGTAAAAAAATATAATCCGGTAACAAGAAAACACGAAATTTTTGTTGAAAAAAAACTACCACCTCATAGTAAATAATTTACTTTTTTTTAAAGTTTTTATACTCGTAATTTATAAAACCCTGTATCATTGATTTCCATATTTTTTTAGTAAGTGAAGTATCAATCTTTTTTCTTATTGATTTTCTTCTTATAGTTTTGTGAATTTCTCGAATTCTTTTTCTATCAATTATCTGATTTTTGAATTGCTTATTTTTTAATACCTCGTTTACCAGCAAAATTCTTTTTTTTATTATATCTAGAAGTTTTTCGTCTAACTTATCAAGTTTTTTTCTTATTTTAGTAAGATTATTCTTTTTCATATAGCGACATTTATTATGTTAATAAAAATTTATAAAATATTATATAACAAATCAAATAAAATGATTTTAAACAAAATTGAATATAAAAATTATGTCAATTACTGGCTGGGTTCGCTATTAATTTGCTTGATAGTTATAGTTATTGTTGGTGGACTTACAAGATTAACGGACTCGGGTCTTTCTATAACCAAATGGGAGATAGTTAGTGGCATCTTACCTCCTCTTAGCCAAAACGGATGGAATAGGGTATTTGATTTGTACAAAGAAATTCCTCAGTTCTCATTACTAAATTCAGATATGTCACTTGCTGAATTTAAAATCATTTATTACTGGGAATATATACATAGATTATTGGGCAGATTATTTGGTTTAATGTTTTTAATACCTTTCATTTTTTTTGTATTTAAAAAAGTTTTTAAAAAGGAATTTAATATTAAATTTTTAATATTATTTTTATTAATTCTTTTTCAAGGTTTTATAGGTTGGTATATGGTTAAAAGTGGGTTAATTGAAAATACCACTGTTAGTCATTATCGATTAGCAATTCATTTAAATTTAGCGTTAATATTATTCACCTGTATTTTATGGTATTTTTTAAATATTAAAAATAATACGAATAAATATTTTTTTAATTTCAGTAAAAACAATATTTATATAAAAATATTTATAATATTGATTTTTTTACAAATAACTCTCGGAGCCTTTACATCGGGGCTTGATGCTGGAAATATTTATCAAACTTGGCCATCTATGAATAATAATTTTTTTCCAGACGATGTATTACTGGTAGATCTTTTTTCTTTGAATCTTTTTTCTGAACCATCAATAGTGCAGTTTTTACACAGAAATATCGCATATTTAATTTTTTTATATATGTTAGGAATGAGTTTTTTTTATATTTTCATTAAGAAAGAAAAATATTTATATAATGCACTTTACTTTCTTATAACCATGGTATTTGTTCAAATTATTTTAGGCATTTTTACTTTAATAAGTGGTTTAAATATTTATCTTGCCTCTTTACATCAAATATCTACTACTCTTTTAATTATTTCCTCAATTAATTTCTGTTTTTCTATAAAAAAAGAATAGATCTATAATTGACATAGTAAATAATTACTTGTAATTATGCCTAAGTTTTATGACACCTTTTGCTAAAAAAAAAGAATTAAAAAATAACTGGTACATCGTAAATGCCGAAAACTTAATTGTAGGCAGACTTGCGGCTTATATATCTAAAGTTTTAAGAGGTAAAAACAAAAGTACATACAATCCTCATATTGACAATGGAGATTTTGTTATTGTAACAAATATCGACAAAATAAAATTCACTGGTAAAAAATTTAAAAATAAAAAATATTTTAAACATACAGGTCATCCTGGTGGTATTAAAGAAACAAGACCTTTTAATTTAAAAGAGAAAAATAAATCACAAGATATACTTAAATTTGCAGTTAAGAGAATGTTGCCCGGAGGCCCTTTAGCAAAAAAACAGTTAAGTAAATTAAAAATTTATAATGGGACTAAACATCCGCACGAAATACAAAAACCTGTTGAAATTAAGTTTTCAGAATTAAATAAAAAAAATTATTTTAAAAAACAATGAACCAATCAAATATAGCAACCGATAAAAATAAATCAGAAAAAAAAATTAAATTAGATTTTAAAGACAGCAAATATGCAACAGGGAGAAGAAAACACTCTGTTGCTAGAGTATGGGTAAAAAAAGGATCTGGTAAAATGTATGTAAACGGAAAAAATGCTAATGATTATTTTAAAAGACCAGTTCATCAAATATCTGTTGTAAGACCTCTTAATGAGATTAATGCACCAAATGAATATGATGTTAAATGCAACGTTACAGGTGGAGGCTTATCTGGACAAGCAGGAGCTATTATTCATGGATTATCGAGAGCTTTAATAAGTATTGATTCAAATTTAAAAAAAACACTTAAAAAAAATAAATTTACCACCAGAGACTCAAGAAAAGTTGAAAGAAAAAAATATGGGCATAAAAAAGCTCGTAGAAGTTTTCAATTTTCTAAACGTTAAATCAATTATTTTCATTCAATTTAAAAGTGATATAAGGAAATTATGTCTTCAAAAAAGATAAATATTGTTATTGCAGGTGCAACAGGTTTTGTTGGGCTGAATCTTATTAAAATTTTATCAAGGCATCCAAAAGTTAATATCAAATATATTTGCGCCCAAAGAAAAATTGGAAAAAAGATTCAATTCTTTGATAAAGAAATTAAAAAAAAACTTCCAAAAATTAGCAAATTAGAAAAAGTTTTGTGGAATAATATTGATGTATTATTTACTTCATTACCTACATGTCAATCTCAAATTTTAGCTAAAAAATTAACTAAATTTAAAAATTTAAAAATAATTGATTTATCTGCCGATTTTAGATTATCCAACAAACATGTTTTCAAAAAATTTTATTTTAATGAGCATAAAGCACCAAATTTGTTAAAGTTCTCATTATATTCTCTAAGTGAATTCGTTAGAAATAAAATAAAAAATTATAAAATTATAGCTTGTCCTGGATGCTATCCAACTTCTATTCAGCTTCCTTTAATTCCATTACTTAAAAAGAATCTAATCAAACAAAATGACATAATAATTGATTCAAAGTCCGGATATTCTGGAGCTGGAAAAAATTTTAAAAAAAAATTTCCACATAAAAATATTTTATCATCTATACATGCATACGGAATATTAAAACACAGGCACACAAGTGAAATTGACCAGGAATTTTCAAAATATTCAAGATTTAAGACTAATTACGTTTTTACCCCTAATTTAATACCAACATTTAGAGGAATGCTCTCTTCAATTTATGTTCAACTTAATAAAAAAGTTACAATAAAAAAAATTCATCTTGAATTAAAAAAATATCACAAAAACAACTTTTTTATTAAAGTATTGCCTTTAAATAAGGATCTTGGAACCGAAAATGTAATCAATACTAATTTCTGTGAAATAAGTATTTGTCAAACAAACCAAAAAAATAGAATTGTAATTTTATCAGCTATAGATAATTTAATTAAAGGAGCTGCTGGTCAGGCAATTCAAAATATGAATATTATTTTTAATTATAAAGAAAACTTAGGATTAAAATGAAATATTTAATATTTATTTTATTTTTTTTTATTTATAGCTGTAATTCATTAAGTAAATCAGAAAAAGTATATATATGTGGCGACCATCCTTGCGTTAATAAAAAGGAAATAAAAGAATATTTTGATAATAATATTTCTATAGAAGTTTACACAATAACATCAAAAAAACAAATTAATGAAAATTTTGATTTAGTTGAACTCAATATGTTAGAAACTGAATTAAAAAAAGGAAACAAAATATTAGTTTCTGATCAGAAAAAAAATCTTAAAAAAGAAATTAATGAAAGAAAAAAGTTAGCAAAGCTTAAAATGAAAAAAATTGAAAAAAATAGAGAGGAACGTGACTTAATAGATAATAAAGAAACAGATATTGATAAAAAAGAAATTTCAACTAAAAAAAGTAAAATTAAAAATAAAAAACCTAAGCAATTTACTTTTATAAGAATTTGTAAAAATTTGGTAGAATGTGATATAGATAAAATAGAAAAAATAGTTATGGATGTTGGAAAACAAAAAGATTTTCCTGATATAGCTAATTAAATCAGATGATAAAAAAAAAAAATTTTAACATAGCATTAGTTGGCCTAGGAAACATTGGCTCAAATCTTTATAAGCATCTTGTCAAAAATAAAGAAAGTATCAAAAAAAAAACCAATTCAAATATATCTATTAAATATGTTTCAGCTAAAAACAGATTTAAAAAAAGAAATATTTCTATACCTAAAAATAAATGGGTAGCTAACTATTTAAATATAGCCAAGAACCCTGATATTGATATAGTTGTTGAATTAATTGGAGGCTCAGAGGGTCCTGCTAAAAAACTTGTTTTTAATTCAATTAAAAACAAAAAACATGTTGTTACAGCCAATAAGTCTTTAATCTCAAAATACGGTGACCAATTATCAAAACTTGCTGAAAAAAATAAAGTTAATTTAGAGTTTGAAGCTGCCGTGGCAGGCGGTGTTCCAATAATCAGAGTAATTAAAGAAGGACTTATAACTAATTCTATTAATAAAATATATGGAATACTAAATGGAACTTCAAATTATATTCTTTCAGAAATGACTAAATCTGATAGTAATTTTAAGGAAGTTTTATTAAGAGCTCAGAAGCTTGGTTATGCAGAAAGTAATCCATCGAATGATATAACCGGTAAAGATGCGTATTCTAAAATACAAATTTTATCTTCTTTGGCTTTTAATTCTTTCATCAATAGGGAAAAAAGTAATGTTGAAGGTATTAGCACAATCGATCAAATTGATATACATAATGCTAAAATTTTGGGATATGTGATCAAGCATTTGGCAATAGCCGAATTAAAAAAAAACAAAGTAATACAAAGGGTTTACCCTTGTATGGTACATAAAAATTCTTATATCAGTAATATTTCCGGTGTATTGAACGCTGTTATTATTGAGGGAAAACCAATTGGCAAATTTACTATTCAAGGTGAAGGTGCAGGACCTGGACCCACAACTTCAGCTTTAGTATCAGATATATGTTCAATAGTTAGGGGAAATATTAAATTTCCATTTTCTATACCAAACAAAAGCAGAAAAAAAATTAAATCTTTAAATATTTCAAACGAAATATTTTCATCATATATAAGATTAGATGTAATTGACAAAACAGGTGTATTATCATCAATTACTAAAATACTCTCAAAAAATAAAATTTCTGTGAAAAGATTGATACAAAATCCATTTAAAAGTAAAAAATTTGCTTCAATTATAATAATATCACATAAAGCAAAAAATTTGAATTTGGTTAAAACGCTTAAGGAATTAGGGAAACAAAAATTTGTAATAAATAAACCAAAATTTTTTAGAATTGAAGAAATTTGAAACCTATAGATCCAAAATTATTAAATAAATTTATAAGAGTTACTGAGAGAGCAGCATTTGGCGCTTCGAAGTTTAGAGGTAAAAACGATAAAATTGCAGCTGATCAAGCAGCTGTAGATGAAATGAGATCAGAGCTAAATAAAATTGATATGAAGGGAAGAGTTGTTATCGGAGAAGGAGAAATGGACGAAGCCCCGATGTTATTTATAGGTGAAAAAATTGGAACAAAAAATGGCGATGAATTAGATATCGCCGTTGACCCTTTAGAAGGTACTAATTTTACTGCAAAAAATTTGCCGAATGCCATTTCTGTTTTGGCAGCAACACCGAAGGGTGGTTTACTATCTGCTCCGGACACTTATATGGAAAAAATTGCCATTGGATCTGGATTTACTAAAAATTTGTTAGATTTAGATAATACAGTTGAAAAAAATATTAGATTACTAGCAGAAGCTAAAAAAACTAAACCAGAAAATATTACAGCTTGTGTATTAAAAAGACCAAGACATGACAAAATAGTTGAGTCATTAAATTCGTTAAATGTTAAAATTAGTTTTATTCAAGATGGTGATGTTATGGGTGTAATTTCAGTAGTTGATCCTAAATCGCCTATCGATATTTATTTAGGTATTGGAGGTGGACCCGAAGGTGTTTTATCTGCTGGTGCTTTAGCATGTATGGGTGGACAAATGCAGACCAGATTAGTTTTGAGTAATGACGAAGAAATTAAAAAAGCAAAAAAACTAGGGATAACACATTTTCGTAAAAAGTATAATATAGAGGATATGATAAAAGGTGATGTAATATTTTGCGCAACTGGAGTCACAGATGGTGAAGTATTGAAAGGAATTAATTTAAAAGATGACAACTTCCAAGCAACATCTTTTGTTCTTCATAAAAGCCAAAACTTTTCCAAAAAAATTACTAATTTGATTAAAAAATGATTGTTAATTCAGTTTTGGGTAAAAGTTGGGTTTCTAAAAATTATAATGAAGAAACGGTAGTTTTTTTAAAAGAAAATTTTAATTTAAGCGAAATAATTTCAAAATTAATTGCAATTAGAAAAATTAAAATTGAAGAGGTTAATCAATTTTTAAATCCAAAAATAAAAAATTTACTACCCAATCCTTTTGTACTTAAAGATATGGCAAAAACTGTCGAAAGAACAATTTTTGCGATAGAAAATAATCAAAAAATTGGAATATTTGGTGATTACGATGTTGATGGAGCTACATCAACAGCAATTATTGGCAAATATTTTAAAGAGATAAATCAAAAAATTGAAATTTACATTCCTGATAGAAAAACCGAGGGTTATGGACCTAGCAAAAAAGGTTTTGAAAAATTAATTTTATCAGGTTCAAACATAATTTTTACGGTTGATTGTGGAACAATGTCTTTTGACGTAATCAACTTTTCAAAAAAAAAAGATATTGACGTAATAGTTCTTGACCATCATCAATCAGAACTAAAACTTCCAGACGCACATTCAATTGTAAATCCAAATAGATTTGATGATGAATCGAATTTAAATTATTTGTGCGCAGCAGGTGTTTGTTTTATGTTTTTGATTGCTTTAAACAAAAAATTAAGAGATTTAAATTGGTTTAAAAAAAACAATATAATTGAACCAGATTTAATTAAATATCTTGATCTAGTTTCCCTAGGTACTGTTTGTGATGTTGTTCCTTTAGTAGGATTAAACAGAGCTATAGTTAGTCAAGGTCTTGAAATTTTAAAAAGAAAATCAAATTTAGGATTAAAAACTCTTAAAAATATTTGTGGAATTGAAAATCAACTAACGGCCTATGATCTTGGTTACAAATTAGGACCAAGAATAAATGCTGGTGGCAGAGTTGGCAAATGTTCTCATGGCGCAAACTTGCTTTTAAGTGTTGACTCAAAAGAGATATTTAAAATTGCAATGGAATTAGAAAATTTTAATAAAGAGAGAAAAGTTATTGAAAATAATTTATTAAAAAAAATTGATGAAAAAATTTCTATAAATGATTCCGACCCAGTTATTATTTTAGCCGGTCATAATTGGCATGGCGGTATTATTGGCATCATAGCTTCTAGATTAAAAGAAAAATATAATAAACCTACAATTATAATTTCAGTTGAAAATGGTTTAGGACGTGCTTCAGCCAGGTCAGTTTTTGGTTTTGATATTGGAAAAATAATAATAAATGGTGTTCAGAGTAAAATTTTAAAAAAAGGGGGTGGTCATAAAATGGCAGGTGGTTTCACTATTGAAGAAAATAAAATACAAGAATTTAAAGATTTCATTATAAAAAAATTTAAAAAAATTCAAAAAAATCTTATTAAGTCAAACAATCTATTCTTTGATGCCAAAATTTCCCCATCAGCTCTAAATGAAGAATTTTTTTCAGAAATAAACTCACTTTCACCTTTTGGATCAGGCAACCCCGAACCAAGATTTGTTATTGAAGACTTAGAATTATTAAAATCGTCAATTGTGGGTGAAAAACATATAAAATCGTTATTAAGTGCTAAAGATGGTTCTGTTGTAAAAAGTGTCACATTTAATGCTGTTAAAACTGATTTAGAAACTTATTTGTTATCAAAAAAACGAAAAAAAATTAATATTTTTGGAAAATTAAGTCTTAATGAATGGAAAGGTCAGAAAAAAGTAGAGTTTATTATCGACGATATTTCTGTTAATAAGACAATCAATAATTCGGTCCCATCGTCTAACGGTTAGGACAGATGGTTTTCAATCATCTAATCGGGGTTCGATTCCCCGTGG
>MDTB01118870.1_pt1 | contig 48163 bp, 46 predicted proteins | sample 811161 | NCBI WGS metagenome assembly MDTB01 (sample SAMN05326650, study PRJNA326480) | marine metagenome | isolation source: seawater | place: Mediterranean Sea | collected 2009 | reverse complement strand
TTGGTCTTTTTTTCAACGTCTTTATCAAAGGTTTAATCGAAATCATATGAATAGCCACTAATCTAAAGAAACTTCTGCCAAACCTTGTTCAGTCCTGAATTACTCCAGCCACTAATTGAATCGTGCGATCGATGGATAATAGTGCCTCCGGTTGATGGCTAATTATCAGTGTACTTCGGTTTGTTTTTAGATTTTCTAGACCCTTTAAGACATCTTTGCGACTCTTGTGATCAAGTGCACTTGTCGGTTCATCGAGCAAAAGTATTGGGGAGTCTTTTATAAAGGCCCGGGCGATTGCGATGCGTTGTCTTTGGCCTCCCGATATCCTGTTGCCGAAAGATCCAATTTGTGTATCAAAGCCATCTGGCAGAGATTCGATAAACTTGAGTGCATTTGCCTGATCAGCCGCTTCTCTTACTTCGTCATCTGTAGCGTCGGGCCATCCAAACCGAATATTCTCTGCGACTGTCGCATCAAACAGATTTACTTGCTGTCCCACCAACGAAATTTGCCTACGCCGTTTTGCGAGAGTCCACTGCTTTAAGGATTCATTATTAATTTTTATTTCACCAGTATCTGGATCGAGAAATCCTGCAATTATTGCGAGCAATGATGATTTACCGGATCCAGAAGGTCCAACTAAAGCGACACTCTCGCCGGGCTCGACTTTTAGAGAGACCGTATTCAGAGCAGGGTCCTCCGCACCCGGATAGGTGAACGTTACGTTCTTGATAGAGAGCGTGGCAGTTGGCAGTGCCGAATACGTTTTTGACTGACCGCGTTGGTTATCGAGTGCCCGATCAAAGACCTCATAAATTGATTCAGCAGCGGCAAGTCCGCGCTGGATCGTTGCATTTACACCAGTAAGTCGACGGACGGGATCAAAAATCATACCCATGGCGGTGATATAGGCGACAAATTCACCCGGGCTTAATAGATCTCGGGCACTCATTTGGGTGCCGACTAAGATAACGATACCGATGGTGATTGCAGCCAATATTTGCACTAGCGGGACATTGAGCGATTGAATTTTGATTACTCGCATCTGTTCATGCCGCAGTCTTTTATTGATGCGATCGAATTGTGCTTGTTGGTTGTCGTGTCCACCAAAAATTTTTATGTCTTTCACGGCCAATAATGACTCTTCGATTAGCCCGGTGAGGCGACCAGTCCATGTCTGTAAGTCTTGGTTTGATCGGCGCATTTTCGCGCTGGCTTTTCTCACGACAAATGAGACGACTGGGGCCGAAATCAGGAGTGCTAGCGACATTTGCCATGAGGTATAAATTAAAAATCCGAGGAGTCCAAGGATCATCAAGGTATCCTTGATGATAATCATCCATGCAGTCGACACGGCCTCGCCGACCTGCGTAACATCATAGGTGATCCTAGATAGCAATCGACCACCTTCCTCGGTATCGTGATCTACCATTGGTAGGTCAAGTTGCACCCCAAATACTTCGGACCGGATATCCGCCACAGTACGGTGGGCTACATACTGGCTGGAAACAGACGCTACATATTCCGAGATGCCCTTAAAGACAAAAACCGCAACGATAAGTAATGGAATCTGGATCAATGAACTCGGGTCTTTATCAATCAAGGATTCGTCAATTAAGGGCGCCATTAGGGCAGGAAGGAGGGGCTCCATTGCAGCAGTCGCAGTCATCGATAACATCGCCAAGACCGCAATTTTCCAGTATGGTAACGCTTCTCGGATTAGGCGGCTGTAGGTCCGCATATCGCTTTTCATTCCCGTCTCAAGACCCAATCCACCCAGAAGTTAGCAAATCCTCGTGGGTTAAATTCTCGTTCCATAGTATCTCGATCGTATTCAGAGTTTACCCAGTCAAGAAAAGTGGGTTCCGGAGCGCCGCTACTAAGTTTCGTGCACCGATTACGGTATCTTAAATATGAGTCGAAGAAGTGATCAAGAATTCCTGTTTTCGCGCTTCTAAAGTGGCCATAAGTCCAGTGTAGCTGAGCTTTGGCCTCCTCAATTGGTTGGCCAAGGCGAAAGTGGCAATACAAAACTGCAAAGATCCCTGCACGGTCGGCGCCTGACTTGCAGTGGGCTAAGGCTGGGGTCTCAAAGTCCTCGATTAATCGTTTGAGCATATTGATTTGCTTGGCTGTTGGTAGCCCTCGGGAATGGACGCGTGTATTGATTAACGTAATTCCAGCCTCTTCACAGGCTTTGGCTTCAAGTTGGTATCGCCCTTGTGTCGGGTTGTATCCACGGAGATTTATGATCGTTTTCAGTCCTAGATCTCGTTTGTAACGGTGAATTTGTGAGACACTCGGTTGATTACTTCTATATAAAGGCCCTGGCAAATGGAAACGATTGGAATACAGAGATCTCAGAAAGCCATGGTCAATAAGCCATAAATCGAGATTAGCTTTGATTAACTGCCACAAGGTAAGCGGTGTGGGTGGTGGTGCTTTGCCCCAACCTTCAACGGACACGTTTAATCCTTTTCCTTTCAAGTAGCGCGGAGGATACTCAATTCGCGAATATTCTGCACACCAATAGAGGGAATTAGTGCGTGAAATTTGGCTTTGATGGTTTTAAAGGGTTTCGTCGTTGGCCGTCCTATTGGTCTAAACCTGCAACACTTCTTGGTCAAATATTGCGCCCACTTATTGTCTTTTGGATGAAAAAGAAGCGCCTTAAAATAGCGAAAGCACCGCGTGCATTCAGTCACATTCCTATAGTTTGTATTGGTAATATTGTCTTAGGTGGTGCAGGTAAGACGCCACTGGTCGCGAGTCTTGCCTTGAAATTACAAGAAGCCGGTTTTACACCCGGAATTGTCAGCCGCGGTTTTGGCGGCAGGGTGAAGTCTTTACCGATCGAAGTGACTGAACAAAGTTTACCAGAACAAGTTGGCGATGAGCCTCTGATGTTGAAGAAACGGACGGGTTGTCCGGTGATTGTGTGCCGTAATAGGGCGCAGGCAATTGAGCGCCTTTGTTTTCATTATCCGGTCAATGTCATTTTATCTGATGACGGGCTACAAAATACTGGGATGTGGCGAGATTTTTCAGTCTGTGTATTTAATAAAGAACAAGGGATAGGTAATGGACTTGAGATGCCATTTGGTCCGTTGCGAGAGCCAATAACTGCGGTACATCAAATGGATGCGATAGTGGTACGTGGTACTGACTATCCGAAAGAAATGTTAATCGAAATGGGTATCGAAACGAAGACACCTACCTTTGGCTCGATTTCTCAGATGGCTTATGTATATCGATCTGATCAACCTGAAATCCATCGATCGCTGGATCATCTAAAAGATCATGGAAATTTTGACGCTGTCGCGGGAATCGCATCACCTCGTCGTTTTTTCGAGGGGCTTCAGCAGGCTGGGCTCATGATTAAAGAGCATACCTTTCCAGACCATTACATATTTTCTGCAACAGATACAGCTGAACTCTCGCATGTGATTACAACTGAGAAAGACGCGGTGAAATTGGTACACTTACTGAAAGAACCGTTTTGGATTGTTGTACTCGAGAGTCTGCAACCTGAGTTTGAGACATGGTTAATTGATAGTTTGACGGACTGGAGCATTAGGTTATGAGTTTGGCACCTCAACTGAAAGATTTATTGGTGTGTCCTTTGTGTAAGGGCAAAGTTGAGATTCGCGAAGATGACCAAGAAATCTGGTGTCGTGCTGATGGTTTGTCGTTTCCTATTCGAGACGATATTCCGGTCATGCTCGCCGACGAGGCCAGGACCCTGACTAATGATGAGCGGACTGATCGATAATGAACTTCGTAGCGGTGATTCCCGCTCGTTTTGGATCAAAGCGCCTTCCGGGTAAACCATTGCTTGATATCGCGGGACAACCGATGATTCAACACGTCTATGCTCGCGCTTCAGAATCTAACGCAAGTCGAGTATTGGTAGCGACAGACGATCAACGGATAGCTGATGCCGTTACTAGTTTTGGCGGAGAGTGCTTGATGACACGAGATGATCATGCAACCGGAACGGATCGGTTGGCGGAGGTAGCTGATGTTTTAGCGCTTTCTGCCGACACAATTGTGGTGAATGTACAAGGTGATGAGCCACTTTTACCCTCGCTTGTGATTCAGCAGGTTGTCGAAATTTTAGGGAAGCACCCTAAAGCGTCGATTGCCACTTTGTGCGAATCGATTCATCAAGCCTCAGATATTGAAGATCCAAATCAAGTCAAGGTAGTAAAGAGTCAGTCGGGTCGAGCCTTATATTTTTCACGTGCAAGGATTCCAATGAATTCTTTACTAGACTTTGGAGTTTATTATCGACACATAGGTCTGTATGCATACCGAGCTGGTTTTCTTCGAGACTTTGCATCTTGGAATCCGACGCCGCTCGAGCAATTCGAGCGCCTCGAGCAGCTGCGCGCATTGGAGCACGATCGTGTTATACAAGTTGAAGTTGCTATTGAATCGATTCCACCAGGGGTTGATACGGAGAGTGATCTGGAAGTAATTCGTCGCCAAATGGAGGATTTCAGTGTTTGATCTGGCGGGTCTTACTACGCTGAAACTCCCATTCAAGGCAAAGTCGTTGATCAGGTTAACCTCGATCGAAAATGTTTGTGCCTCAATGCAACAGCTTGGCTCCATTCCGCGCTTAGTCGTTGGCGGTGGCAGCAATCTTGTCGTTCTTGAGCCCGAATTCGATGGGATTGTTTTGCGGCCTGAGATTCAGTATTACGAAATCACAGAGTCTGGTAACGATGTTTATTTGGAAGTAGGCGCTGGGCATCCATGGCATCAACTGGTAATGAAGACCTTGGATGCAGGTTGGTTTGGTCTTGAGAATTTGGCTCTTATTCCGGGGTGGATGGGAGCTGCCCCTATTCAAAATATCGGAGCCTATGGCGTCGAGCTCAAAGACCATTGCCATCGAGTCAAGCTCTATGATTTTGAGGAGCAGTCTATAATTGAGCTTTCGGTACCGGAGCTAAAATTCGGGTATCGGCACTCTGTTTTTAAAGAGATTCCTGATCGATTTTTGGTATTAACAGTTACTTTGAGGTTATCGAAACACGCCACACCGAGAGTGAGCTATGGCGCGATTTCTGAAGAATTAGAACGCCAAGGTTTGAATGCTAAGAAGCCGCATGATATCGCCAAAGTGGTAATTTCGATCCGTCAATCTAAGTTACCTGACCCAGAAATTACTCCAAATGTAGGTTCTTTTTTTAAAAATCCTGTGGTTCGCCCTGAGGTTGCAGACCGATTGCTAGACGAATTTCCTGAAATGCCTACTTATGTCAGCGGGGAATACACAAAAATAGGAGCAGGATGGCTAATAGATCGTCTTGGATTGAAAGGGCAGAAAATTGGTGGGTTTGCTGTAAATGATCGTCAGGCCCTCGTGATAACTAATGATGGAACCGGGACCGCAGACGATTTAAGAGAGTTGGTAGCGCTGATTCTTTCATCAGTCAAAGCCACCTATGGGTTAAGCCTTGCTATTGAGCCAACCCAACTGGGTCAGCTCAACTGAACTTAATCTAATCGTTCTCGGTTACGTCAGATGCCGAGTTCTCATCTGAGGCTGACGTTCGAGGCCTCCCGCGTCCGCGTTGCTTCGGTCTATTTTGCGCGTCAGATATTGGAGCCTTGCTATCAGCACCGTCTTCGATAAGTTGAGTTCTCAGGTCAGTCACTGACGGCGTAGGCTGGGCATCAGTTGCTTCGGGACCCCCGCGGCGTCCACGACTACGGCCCCGCTTTGGTTTATCAGCCTCGTTTTCCTCTACAACCATTGCAGGTGGTTTTGATTCCATATCGCTGGCTGGGATAGCAGTCGTATCAGGCGCTGCCTTGTCAACCATATCTTCATGCTCTTCCTCCACTTTCTTGCTACGCGCCGGCTTCTTCTTTGGCGTTTTTATCTTCTCGCCAGGTTGCTCATTCTCTGCTGACAGATTTTTATTAGAATTCGCACCAAGTATTTCATCAGTTTTATCGATTGTTTCGATTTTTTCTGAGCCCGAAACATCACTTTTACTTTGATTTTTTCGAGGACGACCTTTCCCACGGCTCGCGCGTTTGGGTTCGTCTTCTGACGGCGTTTCTTGAGGTGTCGGTGCATTTGTTACTTCGATAGCAACACCCGATTGGGAGGGTTCTTCGGTTTTCGACTCCTGAACAGTTTGACCCGTTACTTTTTCTTTTGCATTGTCTTCCGAAATCTCTACTGCTGTGTTTTCGCGACGCGACCCACGGCGCCCGCGACGCACGCGCTTAGGGCTTTCAGTTTCTGAAATAACACCCTCGTTTAGAACAGGTGCGTCATCGATTGTAGTCTCTCCAGAGGTCACTGTATGCGCTTCTAGCTTAGCTTCTTGGTTTACGATCGAATCTTTACCGCGCTGTCTTCGCTCGGGACGCTTCGGACGAGGTGCTAGGTCCTCTTCATGTGCTTTCAATTCAGCCTCGCGCTCTGGAGAAATCTGCAGATCCTCCGTGGCTTGGATTGTTGTTTCGATTTCGTCTGTCTCTGACTGGTTTTTACTGCGGCGTCTGCGACGACGACGACCACCTTGGGATCCTTCCAAGGAGCGCTCAGTTTCCTGATTTTTTGGTCCACGATTAGTTTTTGAGCGCTGATTTTGGGTGGACTCAGACTGGTCTTTACGGTCATTGGACCGCTTGCTGCGGCGACTATTTTTTTGGTTGGATTGTTTTTCCGGATCCTCGTCGTCCCCACTTCCAAATATAAAGTCTACCACCCGAGATACGAGGGACATTTGCTGTGGCTTGGACGGACGTCTGCGTGAACTTTCTGGACGTTTTTTACGTCCAATGCCTTCATTGCTAGGGCCGTCTCTAGTTTCAGGTTCCGGGTTTCTGTCTGGTGCCGGGGTTTTAGGCTTGATATCTGTTACCAGTGCTTGCTCACGGACTTCAGCCTGCCGTGCACGAACAAGTTCTGGTTCTGGAACAGGGGTTGCTGCTTGAATATCTATGGATAGTTCTAGATTTGCGACCTGAGGGTCGTCGTCGCGCAGGCGTAAGAGGTCATAATTTGGTGTCTCCATATTCGGGTTTGGAACGACTAACACACGCACGTTATGACGTCTTTGGACGGATTCCAACTGCTGACGTTTTTCGTTTAGGAGAAATGTTCCTACTGGCACGGGGACCTGAATGCGAACCTCACCAGTACGTTCTTTGACAGCCTCATCCTCCAGTAGACGAAGAATCTGAAGCGCTAAGGACTGAACATCACGAATACTACCTTGACCGTGACAGCGAGGACATACAACGCCGCTTGTTTCGCCTAACGATGGACGAAGTCGTTGTCGGCTCATCTCTAGTAGCCCAAAGCGTGATATGCGGCCAATCTGTACACGAGCTCGATCAGATTTAAGAGCCTCTTTGAGCTGATTTTCTACGGCTTTCTGATTTTTGTTTGCTGACATATCGATAAAGTCGATGACGATTAATCCGCCCATATCACGCAGGCGTAACTGGCGGGCGATTTCGTCCGCAGCTTCCAGATTAGTGTCTAGCGCGGTTTCTTCAATATCCCCACCTTTGGTTGCGCGGGCAGAATTTATGTCGATTGAAACTAATGCTTCGGTTGGATCAATGACGATTGCTCCGCCGGACGGCAGACGAACTTCGCGTTGGAAGGCTGATTCAATCTGGCCCTCAATTTGGAAACGATTGAATAGAGGCGTTTCATCCTGATACAACTTTATCTTGCTATCATATGAAGGCATGACTTGCTGAACGAGGTCTTTAACTTTTTTGAATATTTCTTCGTTATCGACCAGTACCTCTCCGATGTCTGACCGAAGATAATCGCGAATTGCTCTTACAATGACGTTCGATTCTTGGTAGATCAAAAATGGAGCAACGCCTGAGAGTGCCGCCTTTCGAATCGCCTGCCAAGCCGTGTCGAGATAGTCAAGATCCCACTGCAATTCTTCGACAGTTCGACCAACTCCAGCCGTTCGGATAATAATACCGGCACCCGGGGTTATTGTGAGGTTGGCAAGTTTGTCACGCAGTTCCGTGCGATCCTCACCCTCTATCCGACGTGAGATACCACCTGCATCAGGATTATTAGGCATTAAGACAAGATAGCGACCAGCGAGTGAGATAAACGTCGTGAGCGCTGCGCCTTTAGTACCGCGTTCTTCTTTTTCGACCTGAACAATCAGCTCCTGGCCTTCTTTTAGTACTTTTTCAATCTTCGCCCGCTCGCCGTCGGGTGCGGCATTGTAGAAATATTCAGGAGAAATTTCTTTTAGTGGCAGAAACCCGTGGCGTTCACTTCCAAAATCGATGAAAGCTGCTTCTAGACTTGGCTCAATTCGTGATATTTTCGCCCGATAGATGTTTCCTTTTTTTTGCTCGCGGTCGGAGGATTCTATGTCGAGGTCATAAAGTTTTTGACCGTCGACCATGGCGACGCGGATTTCTTCCGCCTGCAGGGCATTGATTAATATACGTTTCATATCTGTGGCAACCTTAATGGTCTAATCGCCACGATCTCAGAGGGCTGGTTACACCAACCTTGGTCCAACCAAAAAATAGGTCAGACGACAATACACAATGTAAGGGGGCTCGACCGGCAAACCGGGAGCCCGAAAACTTCTTTGTTACTGCAGACTTCACTGCCGACACATTGATATGTGTTTGTCCCAGCTTCGCTGGCCCGCCAAGATCGGGCGGGATTATTTCATCCCCGGTTTCACCGGAGGTCTCATTAGGCTTTGGGGAGTCTTGACTCAACCCAAAACAGCCACGAGCATAACAGCGCAAGCCTCGTGCGGCAATGCGTCATGGAGAAACTACGTGGAAAAGAAAGTCCGATGGGTAACCGTGGATGGTTTGAAGGAAGGACAACGTCTCGATAATTTTCTGTCTAGTCAGCTTAAGGGGCTCCCAAAGAGTAGAATCTATAAGATGATAAGAACTGGTGAGGTTCGGATTAATAAAGGACGCTGCAAACCCGACTCGCGGATTGCAACTGGAGATGTTGTTCGGATACCACCGGTGCAGCTCGCGCCAATGAAAGAGCAGGTGCTGCATCGCAGTATTCAGATGAGTTTATCGAATGCGCTTCTCTATGAAGATAAGGACGTTCTGGTTTTAAATAAACCAGCCGGTCTGGCTGTTCACGGGGGTTCTGGCTTATCCACAGGTCTGATTGAACAACTCCGTCTCGCCCGTCCTGAGGAAAAGTTTTTGGAGCTGGCCCACCGATTGGATCGTGAAACAAGTGGCTGTTTGTTGGTTGCTCGACGCCCCTCGGCACTCCGGCGACTGCATAAACAATTGCGCGACTTAGATAAAACTTTGCAAAAAAGATACATTGCTTTAGTAGATGGAAAATGGCCGCAGTACTTAACGGATGTCCAAGCACCGCTTGAAAAGCTGGAGCGCGGTGGCGAGCGGATTGTTCGGGTCACGAAGCGTGGAAAGCCCTCGCATACTCAGATTCAGGTGTTAGAACAGCTCGACGGGTGTACATTGATCGGAGTGGTGCCCATGACCGGGCGGACGCATCAAATCCGGGTGCATTCAGCATTTCATAAGCACGCTATTTTGGGGGATTTGAAGTACCAGAGTGACGATATGCGTCATCATTGGCATGAGAAGGGTATCAACGGATTGTGTCTGCACAGCCGCTCCATCGGATTTCAGGCGGACACCGGTCACCATGTGACGGTTGTTGCGCCTATCCCAAATCCAATACATCGCTTTCTGCTGGATTCCGGGTATGATCCAGATAATTACTAAAGAGGGGTTTTGAGTGGCTGAAAATCCTTGGGCAGAGGATAGATCGGAGCAAGATGCGCCTAGGAAAGAAGATGCAGACCGGTTATGGCTCGTTCTTGAAAAGACGTTAGAACAGTCAACAATCGAGCAACGGCGTGCTAGACGATGGGGCATTTTTTTTAAGAGCATTACCCTGTCCTATATCATAGGCTTGAGTCTTACCTTGGTTAATAGGTCCGAATTACCGATGGACGCGTTGGGCTCATCAGCGCATACCGCTGTGGTTCCGGTCGATGGTGTGATCGCATCTAGCGAGGCTGCGAATGCGTTTGATATTCAGCAGAATCTTGAGGCGGCATTTGAGGCGCCGGGTTCCAAGGGCGTGATGCTTGAGATCAATTCGCCGGGTGGTAGCCCGGTACAATCAGAATATGTGTTCCGTGCTATTTTGGATCTGAAAGCGCAGTATCCTGCAAAGCCGGTGCATGCTGTGATTGGCGATATTGGAGCAAGTGGTGCGTATTATATTGCGGCAGCAGCAGACACCATTCATGCGGCACCTGCATCGATAATCGGATCGATAGGTGTTCTGTCATCGGGTTTTGGCTTCCATGGTTTGATGGAAAAACTTGGAATAGATCGTCGAGTCATAACAGCTGGTGACAACAAGGCTATGCTTGATCCGTTTTTGCCCGAGTCAGAAGATGATAAGGCGCATTTACAGAGTTTGTTGGATGCAACCCATCGCCAATTTGTAGCTCGAGTGCAGGAAGGTCGCGGTGATCGGCTGACACCGGGTGACGAAAATATCTTTGATGGTCGAGTATGGACCGGCGAGCAGGCGCTTATCCTTGGTCTCGTCGATTCTTTAGCGAGCCCTCTTGAGGTGGCACGTGAGTGGATCGGAGCAGAAAAACGTGTTTACTACACTAAGGACGAGCCAATATTGGATCAATTGAGCCGCGAGTTTGGATTTGGAGTAGGCCGGGCGTTTACTTGGCTTTGGCGTCAAGGAATTTTGAATCCATGGTCCCTAAGCCATTGACAGAGCCTGATTAAAGGCAACCCCTCAAGTGCCGTGGGATCTCTGCTCTCTACAGCATGAAACAAACTGATCCCAATGCCTTCAACTTTGAAACTACCGGCACAGTCTAACGGTCGGTCCTGAGCTACGTACCGCAGTATTTCAGCTTCCTCAAGTTGCCTAAATGTGACAACTACTTCCTCAGTATGCAGTTTCACAGACTGGCCGGGGGCGGAGAATCCTACGGTGGTGAAAAATGAAACCTGCTGGCCTGATAGTGTCTTAAGCACCTTAAGCGCCTTAGTCTCTTCCTTGGGCTTGTCTAATATCTCACCAAAAATGGAGGCTGATTGATCCGTACTGATGACAATTTTGTCGGGATGTCGCAACGCGACTACGGTAGCTTTGGTCCTTGCAAGTCGCTCTGTGAGCGCCTTGGCTGACTCGCCTTGAAGCGGGGCCTCGTCGATCTCTGGAGCATCGCTCAAGAAGTCGATTTGGAGTCGTTTTAGAATGTTTTTCTTGTATTGGCTTTCGGTCGCCAAGACCAGTTTATGATTCATCGTTAAATTTCAGTGCGCTAGTCTTTGACTTAGGGGCGTAGCATCACTAAAATCCCCCGCCTATGATTTTGGACACCCTGCCCGAGCACTTGAGCGCAAATCGCTTCATAGATGCGAAGGAAGAGATATCTGGGCCACTTGACCCTCAACATTACAAGAGGTTTGCCGAGATGGCGACCTTGTCATCTGGCGCAAAGGTGACATTGCGTGGATACAGGGAGCTGTATGGGTCAAAGGTAATAGTTGGGGAACTTCAAGCTGAAGCGCAAATGACATGCCGGCGTTGTTTGGAACCGGTAACAGTGGTGCTTGAGAGCTCAATTCGATGGGGTCTTGTCTTCTCTGAATCAGAGATGCAGGACCTCGAGAAGGATATGGATCCTATTCTGGTCGAGGAAGGGCAGATCCCCCTCAGGCAGGCAATTGAAGATGAATTGGTTTTGTTGTTACCGATTATGCCAACACATGAATCATGTAACAGTGAATGGATATCGGATACGGAATCCGTAGATATTTCCGAAAATAAGAGCCCATTTGCGGTGCTCGCTGCGTTAAAGAATGAACAGGGATCCTGAAGGGAGATCATCATGGCCGTTCAACAAAATAAAAAATCACGTTCGCGTCGCGGTATGCGTCGTGCACATGACTCATTGTCGGGTCCGACACTGACCACTGATGCGATGACCGGTGAAGTACATCGTCGCCACCACGTGAGTCCTGATGGGTCATATCGTGGGCGTCAGGTCGTCACGCCACGCCAAGAAGAAGTTGCAGACGACGACGAATAAGTCGATGACTTTTGCAGCCCTGTTCCCCGGGCAGGGATCACAGACGGTAGGGATGTTGTCTGATTTTGAGGCTGAAATCCCTGAAATTGAAGAAACGTTCTCCGAGGCCTCTGATGCACTCGGCTATGATCTTTGGGCGCTTGCCCAAAGTGGGCCAGTTGAACAACTATCCCTGACTGAAATCACTCAACCACTCATGCTCGCTTCGGGAGTCGCTCTATATCGAGCCTGGAGTCAGGCCGACGGTCAGACCGTATCATACATGGCAGGACACAGCCTGGGTGAGTACACCGCTCTGACTGCGGCTGGGAGTTTAACACTTGCCGATGCGGTGAAGGTTGTTCGCGCTCGAGGTCGCTTCATGCAGGAAGCTGTTCCAAAGGGCACGGGTGCTATGGCGGCAGTGATCGGGTTAGATGATGACAAAATTGAAGCAGTTTGCGCTCAAGTTTCCAATGACTCTGGGCTCACCATTGAAGCTGTCAATTACAACGCACCTGGCCAGCTGGTGATTGCCGGTCACGCTGAGGCGGTCGAGGTATCACTACCAATGCTGAAGGAAGCTGGTGCGAAGCGTGCGCTATCCTTGCCTGTGAGTGCTCCATTCCATTGCGCTCTTATGAAACCGGCCGCAGAGCGATTAAAGATGGAACTTGATGCGATCGATATTCAGGTGCCGACAGTACCGGTTATTCAAAACGTAAGTATTCGGCCAGAAACAAATGTGGCTGTGATTCGTTCACAGCTGATAAGGCAAACATTTTCACCGGTCCGTTGGACTCAGACAGTCCGCAGCTTTGAGGGATTGGGGATTCGAACAGCGGCCGAGTTTGGGCCCGGTGCCGTCCTCTGCGGTCTAGCAAAACGTATACAGACAGACGCTCTCCACTTTCCATTGGGAACCTGTGAAATGTTCTTTAAAGCAGTTAAGGAGATCAACGAATGACAGTTGCACTTGTCACAGGCGCCAGCCGTGGAATTGGTCAAGCAATCGCAGATCGCTTGGTCACTAATGGATTTTATGTCGTTGGCACCGCGACATCTTCAGACGGAGCTCAGGGGATTGCGGGTCGTCTCGGTCACGGTGGTGAAGGTCGCGTATTGGACGTAACTGATCCGGCAGTGGTGGCGGATCTAGCTAAGTCTCTGACAGAAGCAGATAAAAGTCCCTTGGTTGTAGTCAACAACGCTGGGATTACCAAAGACGCTCTCATGCTTCGGATGAAACCTGAAGACTGGCGGGCGGTTATTGATACCAACCTGACCTCTATCTATACAGTTGTCTCGGCGTTCATCAAGCCAATGGCGAAAGCGCGCATGGGTCGCATCATTAACATCAGCTCAGTTGTGGGGTCGATGGGTAATGCCGGGCAGGTGAATTACGCAGCTGCGAAAGCAGGGCTTGAAGGCATGACCCGAGCATTGGCTAGAGAATTCGGAAGTCGGGCGATTACAGTGAACGCTGTTGCACCCGGGTTTATTGAAACAGATATGACACATGCGCTTCCTGCATCGCAGAAAGAAGCATTGTTGTCACAAATTCCGTTGGGCCGTTTAGGCTCGGCAGAAGAGGTTGCTGGAACTGTTGCTTTCCTCGCAAGTGAAGAGGCAAGTTATGTCACCGGCACTACGTTACATGTCAACGGCGGCATGTATATGGCCTAAGTCTGATGTTCTGATGCTTGTATTATTTCGAACATCAGTAATAATGACGCCACGTCGTACAGTGGCAGCAACATCATTGGGAGTAATCTGAACGATGAGTAATATCGAAGAACGCGTCAAGAAAATCGTATGTGAACAGCTTGGCGTCAAGGAAGAAGAAGTCACCACCGAATCTTCATTTGTTAATGACTTGGGTGCCGATTCACTGGACACGGTTGAATTGGTGATGGCTTTGGAAGAGGAATTTGAAACAGAAATCCCTGATGAAGAGGCCGAGAAGATCACCACTGTTCAGCAAGCAATTGCATACATCGAAGCAAATCTTTGATTAGGATTGTCAACGACGTATAACTGTTGAAAAGCCGCGTTTTGCGCGGCTTTTTTGTGTCGATCATTGAGAGAAAAACTATGTCAAAGCGTCGCGTTGTGGTCACGGGTTTGGGTATGTTAAGTCCCTGTGGCGTAACCGTCGAGGAGTCATGGAAGGCGATTCTGGATGGGCAGAGTGGCATCTCTGCCATTACAGAATTTGACACCACAGACTACCCAACGAAATTCGCGGGATTAGTCCCTGAGTTTGATCTTGAGCAGTACATGTCTGGCAAAGAGGCCCGTAAAATGGACCCCTTTATCCAGTATGGTATGGTGAGTGCTATTCAAGCGGTAGAGCAGTCAGGATTGATGGATACTGATTTTGATCCGACTCGTGTCGGCGTCTCGATTGGATCCGGCATTGGTGGGTTAACACTAATTGAGAATACGACCTTGCTCTTGAGTGAACGCGGACCACGTAAGGTCTCCCCATTTTTTGTACCCGGATCGATAATAAACATGATTGCCGGTAATTTAGCGATCAAATATGGCTTCCAGGGCCCTAATATCGCAATTACCACCGCTTGTACGACTTCGACGCATTGCATTGGCTTTGGTGCGCGTATGATCGCCTACGGAGATGCTGATGTTGTGATAGCCGGTGGCGCTGAAAAAGCGTCTACCCAGCTTGGGATTGCAGGATTTTCCGCGGCACGTGCCTTATCCACTCGAAATGACGCCCCTGAAGCGGCAAGTCGCCCTTGGGATAAAGATCGGGACGGTTTTGTACTGGCCGATGGAGCAGCGACCATGGTGCTTGAAGACTATGAGTCGGCGAAAGCGCGTGGAGCTAATATCATAGCTGAGCTAGTTGGTTTCGGCATGAGTGATGATGCTCATCACATGACGGCGCCCGCTGAGGATGGTCGTGGCGCTCGCTCGGCGATGGTTAACGCCCTAAAAGACGCAGGCTTGGCTGTTGACGAGTTAAGCTATGTGAATGCACATGGGACGTCGACCCCACTAGGAGACGTGGCGGAATCACAAGCGATTGAAGCATTGATGGGTGCGCACGCACCACACGTCGCAGTGAGTTCGACGAAATCAATGACAGGGCATGCTCTGGGAGCTGCCGGTGCGCTCGAGGCCTGTTTTTGTGTTCTTTCAATCCGTGATCAGGTGCTACCACCAACCATTAACCTTGATGAAGTTGGGGAAGGATGCCGTTTGGATTATGTACCAAATACGGCACGTGAAGCGTTTGTTAATATTGCCGCGTCCAATAGTTTTGGGTTTGGTGGTACAAACGGAACATTGATCTTTAAGCGAGTGTAGTGCTCGTAATTGCCCGGCTTGGACTGGTTGGACTGATTGGCATCAGTGCCCTGGTGATTGTAGGACGAATCTGGTTGGGGTCGATTAAGACCCAACCAGTAGCCGTCCAATCTCTGGACGTCTCAGTCGGCTCTACGGCTAGTGAGGTTCTGGCGGAACTCAATCCTCAGTTAACCAGTCGCGCGCGAGCGTTTGTGTTTTCTTTGTACCCGCAATTATCCTATGTGCAGCATGGCAGGTATGTCTTTTCTCCCGGAACGACAGCTTTAACAGCGTTAGCTAAGATTCACAAGGGGGACGCGGTTGTTGAACGATTGACGATTCCTGAAGGGATCACGGCACGCGACCTGTTTGATCGTTTGTCAGATCACGAGGCACTTGGCGGCCAAGTGTCTTTAGTTAAGGGAGTATGGCGATACCTCAGCACTGATTGGTCTGCCCATGAGGGTGTATTTCTTGCTGAAACCTATCTGTGGCAACAAAAGATGTCGAAGGACGCACTTCTAAAGCAGGCACATGAGAGCTTATTGTTGGCCTTAAATGAGGCTTGGGAAGGCTCCGATCCCATTGTTAGATCCATTTTGAGTTCACCATATGAGTTACTGATTCTCGCTTCTATCGTGGAGAAAGAGACGGCACTAGTCTCAGAGAGACCTCGTATTGCTGGCGTATTTCTCGAGCGGCTGAAACGTGAAATGCGTCTGCAGACTGATCCAACTGTTATTTATGGACTTGGTGATCGTTTTGATGGCAATTTGACGCGTAAAAATCTTAGAGAAAAAACGGCATATAACACCTACCGGATTGATGGCTTACCACCAACACCCATCGCAATTGTAGGGCCAGAGGCGTTGGTCGCTGTCGCGCATCCCAACATGACCGGTGAGCTCTACTTTGTGGCGGATGGTAGCGGAGGACATGTGTTTTCACGGACACTCGAGGCGCATAATGCAAATGTTCGAAAATATCAGTTGAAGCGATGACGAATCATAAAGCTCAGTTCATAACGTTGGAAGGCGTAGAGGGTGCCGGTAAAAGTACGCAGAAACAGGCGCTCTGTCAGTTATTGGACGCTAACGGAATCCGGTATATCGAAACACGAGAACCGGGCGGCACACCTTATGCGGAGGAAATTCGGGCGTTATTGCTTGACAGTTCTGACGAGATCCCTCAGGCAAAAACGGAGCTCTTGCTGATGTTTGCTGCAAGAGCGCAGCATCTTGAAACAAAAATATTACCGGCACTTGAGCGCGATGTTTGGGTCGTGTGCGACCGATTCACCGACGCTACTTATGCGTATCAGGGCGGTGGTCGTGGACTTCCGGGTGGTTGGATACAGACATTGGAAAAACTGGTCCAAGACGAGCGAGTCCCTGACGTGACGTTGTTCTTTGATGTTCCTGTTGAGATAGGGCTTACACGTGCACATCGTCGCGGAAATCTTGATCGAATTGAGTCCGAGGATATCGAATTCTTCGAGCGAGTGCGGAGAACGTATCAGCAGATAGCAACCCGTGATTCCGGTCGTGTGATCACGCTTGATGCGACGGTTGATGTGGAGCTCCTGACTGAAGAGATGACAAGCCGACTCATGAGTCGTTGGGGGCTCAAATGTCGCCCTGGTTGAAGTCTTCTTGGCAGTCGATTCTGGACGGCCTTCAATCGGCATCGCCACCGCATGCGTGGTGCCTGACGCATACGCCGGCCGTTATTGCGGATTCATTGACTGATCATTTGGCACATTCATTGTTATGCGATACTCCAAGAAAGGGAGAGCCTTGTGGTGAATGTGTATCTTGTCGAATTCCTGACCCGCATCCTGACATTCTGACCTTAGGGCCCGAGGGCGCGGCCGGGATGATCAAAATCGACAGGGTTCGAGAAGCCATCGAGGTCGCTTATACCACGGCATCGATGGCCGGACGCCGTGTGATGATAGTGCGGCCGGCCGATTGCCTTAACCAAGCCGCGAGCAATGCGCTTCTGAAGGTTGTAGAAGAGCCCCCTTCTGGCACGGTATTTATATTTCAGACAGCGGTTCCTGGGAAACTATTACCGACGCTTTTGAGTCGCTTGAGGATGGTCAAGGTGCCTGTCCCAACACCACAGATTCTTGAAAAAACAGCGCAGAGTCTCGGTATAAACGGTGAGGATCTCCTAGTTACGGATGCCCTATTGGGTGAACCCATGGCAATGCAAAACGCGCCCGAGCGCGTGGGGCTAGCCCGTGATGTTCTGGATGCGCTGGTGCGTATACGTTTTGGAGAAGATAGTCAGGTCGTGTTAAAGCCATTCGGAAAAGTAGATATGTTGACAGCCTCGACCGTGATGGAGCGCGTTTGTGATCAGTTAATTCGTGCGCAGTTTCAACAATCATCGCAAGACCCTATCACCGCTGCGTTAAGCGCACCCTATCCGACGGTGCGACTACTGTATCAGTACAAAGAGCGTGTCGCTGAAGTACGCACACAGGCGCAGGCGGGGATTGCTGTGAATTCAGGGCTTGCTCTTGGCTCTCTGTTTGCCGCTTGGGCATTTATATGGGCAAGAGTTCCGAGATAATAGAGATTTGGGTTAAAAGATACGCATGTATTGGAACTAAAGGTAGTGCGCTGGTCATTACATAAATTCTCTATCGCTCCATTCTTTGAATTGTGACCTTTTTTCCATTTATTTGGGTGAGTCAAACATCTGTGGGGCATATCCCATCTGCGCAAAATCATATGCCCAAAACCTGCTTAAACTTTTACTTTAATACAGATAACTTCATTGGGTTTTAGCTTAAAGTTGACATCCTTAAAACAAGTGTTGGGAGACCGTTTATGCCTCTGGAAGTGTAATTCTCAAATTACTTGCGCATCACTGTTACAATCCGCTCCGGGGGAAATTCATGATTGATTCACATTGCCATCTCGACTGTATTGATATTTCGGACCGTGAAGGCGGAATCCAGTCCGTATTGGACTTGGCTCGTGATCACGGCGTGGACAGAATGCTGTGTATTTCGATCACACTTGAGAATGACGCTCCGAGGCGACTTGCCAAGACCTACGACGCTGTATGGGCAACAGTTGGGGTCCATCCATGCCATGCGCATGAAGAGCCGGAGGTGACTGTTGACCAACTATTAGAGCTCATCCGCGCGGATTCTGTCATTGCGCTCGGTGAGACGGGTTTGGACGGTTTTCATGAACCGGTGACCGATGTGCAACGTGAGAGTTTTGTAACCCATTTGCTGGCGGGCAAGCAGGCGGGCTTGCCGATTGTTGTGCACACTCGAGACGCACGCGACGAAACGATCGAATTGATCAAGACACATGGTTCGACTGAGATTACGGGCGTACTACATTGCTTTACAGAGTCATGGGAGATGGCTAAGCGAGCCATCGACCTTGGCTATTACATCTCGATGTCCGGTATCGTGAGTTTCCCTAAAGCGACTAATGTGCACGAGGTCTGTCGAAAGATCCCAGACGATCGTCTATTGATCGAAACCGATTCACCGTGGCTTACGCCAGTTCCTTATCGTGGGCAACCAAATGAGCCAGCGTTCGTCAGTCATGTGGCCGACGCGGTTGCTCAAATAAGGGGCACAAAGCCTGAGGTAATTGCTGACCAAACGACTGAGAATTTTTTTCGCTTATTCAGGGCAGCTAATCCATGAATCCGACTGAATCAGCGAGGAGTGAGCGCGAGCATCGCAAACGGCAGGCGTTTATTGGTCGTGAACAAGACATCCTCTCTGTGAGTGAAAGGCTAATGGCAGACAAGGGTATTCGCAAAGTTTCTGTAGATACTATTGCCGCTCGAACCGGAATAGGTAAGGGCACGATCTATAAGCATTTCGACAGTAAGCGTGGCTTGTTGATCGCTATAGCTACACGGCATTATGACACCTTGTTCGAATTGCTGGGACGCTCCACTGATCCTGCACAAGCTCTGTCTGACTGGATTGAAGCACGGCTTAACGGTGCCCGACAGTCAATGTTAATTCGAGAATTGACGGAGACGTTGGCGGATGATTCGGGGGCTCTCTCAAAAATTCAGGAATCTCAGGTCCAGATGCGAAAACGCCTTGCAAAAGTATTGTCCGGATCATCGACTACGCGAGGAGAGTCTGTGGAGCGCGCCATGTTGCTTGAATCACTTGTTCAGGGTGCACTCGTTGAAATGGAATCGCCCCTAAAATCGCAGTCGTCCGATGTAGACGAGTGGATTGAGTCCATCACACGAATCGCTTCTGTGTTGTTAAGCCAACCAAGGCAGCCTGAAAAAGATAAGCGATTGACCTATCTTTAGTCGGTTACCTTAACTCGGTCGCCTGTGCTAATAAGCCCGCTACTGCTCGTGCGCAGGAAGAGCCCACACACATCGGTTTCGCATAACTGATTCAGATGATCAAGGAATCCTCTGGTACGTTTACCATGCCAGTCAAACTCAGTAGCTCGGCATCTAACAATCGGTTCAATGACCTGGAACTGTGCGGATCCTATCATCAACGTTTTTCCCACCCATTGTAGCTCTTGGAAGGGTTTCGCTTGTTCGATTAACAGATTACCTCGATAGCGCTCCGGATAATCTGTTGTGCCTGTAGCGTTCGCGATAGCATTGATGGTTGAACGATTCAGTAGCGAGACATATGCCTCTTTTTCGTCGGTAAACCCGCTCTCGAGTGTCTCAAGTGTAAATTGTCCGAGTGAGGGGTCGAGACGTGATATCCATTCTGCGAAGGTTCTTCCATCTAACAAATCACGTGACATGGTCAGCGTTTGATTGGAATGACTAAGGGTGACATAGTCGGTCGTCCACTGTATTTGAATATCTGCACAGAGATTGGATTGTGTGGACTGCAGAAAATATTTTTTTGATCGCCAGTTTTTTGGATCTGGTGGCACTCGGTCGAAGAACTGGAGTGCATGCCGGCGATCACCCGGCAGCGTTTCCCCTCGTTTAACTGCGACATCTGTCAACAGCTCGCCGGCGAGTCCTTTAATTGGGTAGCGCGTGATGGACGTTAGAATCATCAAAATGGCTCAGTGGGATGCTCGCACAACTCCAGCAATACGCCTTCGGTATCTTTTGGATGAACAAAAGCGACCTTGGTTCCGTGAGCGCCGGGCACTGGTGTTTCGTTGATTAGCGTGTAGCCCCCTTGTCTGAGGCGGTTGAGCTCGGCCTCGATATTGGTGACCGTGATCGCTAATTGTTGAAGACCTCCTTTACCAGCATTTTTTTGGATAAACTTTGCGATCAGGCTTTCTGGCTCTGTTGCCGCAATCAATTCGATACATGACTCGCCAATCTGGAAAAATGCAGTTTCCACTTTCTGTGAATCGATACGCTCTCGTCCGGTAAGCTTAAACCCAAGGCCTTGATAGGTTTTGATAGCTTCCTCGATATCTGTGACTGCAATGCCAACATGGTCAATTTTATGCAGCATACCTGTTATTCCCCCACATCTTAGAAGTATTCTAAGAGCCAAGCATAATAAAAAGGAGGCTCAGATGTTTAGATCAATAGTTGTGGACGACTTTATGACTACGCACTTGGCAACCGCAAAACCCGAAATGGATTTACTTTCCCTTGTCGATTTGTTGCTCATCCAGACTATATCCGGCGCCCCGGTTGTTGATGAGAATGGCAAATTGGTGGGTATGATCTCCGAACAGGACTGTCTAAGGGCAATCCTAGTGGGTACATATCAGGGTGACATTGGCGGACGGGTTTGCGACGCAATGAGTGTACCGGTAGAGACAATCCAACTAGGGTCAAATATCGTTGAGGTTGCTGAGCGGATGCTTAAAACAAACCGACGACGATTCCCGGTGGTTGACTCAGACGGTAACCTTCGGGGCCAGATTTCAAGACGAGATATTCTCCGTGCCGTGCGGGCCTATGAGATTCCAAATATGTGAGAAAAAGGTGGCGAAGTTATAGGTTATTTTTAAGCCAATCTATGCAACTGATGGCGGCCTGAGTCGGCGATATTTGCCCAAGGGTCACGTGCTTTTTCTGTGCTTTATAGAAATCCACCCAGGTCGCATTTTCGTCTAGATGATTTGCTATTCCCTCACTCAGAAGCCGCTCAAACCATTGGCTTGCCTGACCTGTTCGCCGTTCCGGGATCGCCTCAGTTCCGGCTTCGCAATAGGCACCAATTCGGTCCCAAAGGGCTTCGATACCTCGTTGTTCCAGAGAGCTTACAGATAACACCTCCGGTGTCCAAAATCCCTGATGGTTTAGATATCCCATGGCGTTTTTGTAATGGACTACCGACTGGTTTGCCAATCGCTCTGCATCGCCATCGGCCTTGTTGATAACGATGAAATCAGCTACCTCCAAGATACCTTTTTTAATTCCCTGTAACTCATCACCGCCACCGGGTTGAATGAGTACAAGAAATAAGTCTGTCATCGAATGGACTTCGTATTCACTCTGACCAACACCGACAGTCTCGACCAGGATGACATCAAACCCTGCTGATTCGGTAACTAAGATCACCTCACGCGTTCGATTAGCAACGCCACCCAACGAGCGTCCGGCCGGTGATGGCCTGATAAATGCGTCAGTTTTGCGTGATAACTTTTCCATCCTCGTCTTGTCACCTAGAATTGAGCCCCCGTGGAGAGGAGAGGACGGGTCTACGGCAAGCACCCCAACACGTTTTCCAAGACCGATTAGAAAGAGCCCAAAGGCCTCGATAAATGTTGATTTTCCAACACCGGGAACGCCGGAGATACCGATACGGATGCTCTGCCCACTGTGAGGGAGGCACTGTTCAAGGAGTGCCGCTGCTTCTTTTCGATGCCTTGGATTTGTGGATTCAACCAGCGTGATGGCTTTGGCCAGAGCGCGGCGCTCGCTGTTCCGTATTGCACTGAAATCGATCTCAGGCACCTATGCTCTCTATAGCATCAAGCACTGACTTGGCACAGTCTGGAATCGTGGTTCCCGGACCGAATATTGCGGCGACCCCATGATCGTATAGAGCCTGATAATCCTTTCGTGGGATGACTCCACCAGCGAAAACCACAATATCATCTCCACCCTCGGCTACTAATATAGCTCTAAGTTCAGGAATGAGAGTTAGGTGGCCGGCTGCGAGTGAGCTTACGCCAATGGCATGTACATCGTTTTCAATTGCCTGACGTGCAACCTCTGCCGGGGTTGAGAACATTGGGCTTAGATCAACATCAAATCCAAGATCAGCAAAGGCGGTCGCTACCACTTTGGCACCACGGTCATGGCCATCTTGGCCCATTTTCGCCACTACTATTCGAGGTCTGCGACCAGCATAGCGTTCGAATTTATCAATGCGCGAGCTCAAAGCTTGCCAGTCTGAATCGTTCTGGAAATGACTCCCATACACGCCGGTAACACTCCGATGGGTTGCTTGGAAACGTTTAAACACAACTTCCATTGCATCAGAGATTTCGCCAACTGTACACCGTGCCCGCATCGCCTCGACGGCCAGAGCGAGTAAATTACCAGATCCTCCTGCGGCGCAATCTGTAATGGCCTTGAGGCAGACATCAGCATGTTTTTGATCTCGATTGGCCTTGATACGCTTGAGTTGCGCGATCTGGGCCTCACGAACTTTTTGATTATCGATTAAAAGGACCTCAAATTCTTCTTCGGTGCCCTCTGACGATATATATTTGTTGACACCAACAATTACGTCCTCGCCACGGTCAATCCGAGCTTGTTTATTTGTCGCCGATTCTTCGATACGAAGCTTTGGTAGACCAGCCTCAATAGCCTGGGCCATACCACCTTCCTTCTCGACCTCAGTAATCAATTCGCGTGCCCGTTCCACCAAGTCATTGGTGAGTGATTCCATCATGTATGATCCGCCCCAGGGATCGACAACCTGACCGATCCCGGTCTCTTCCTGAAGAATGAGTTGGGTGTTGCGAGCAATCCGCGCACTGAATTCTGTGGGTAATCCAATTGCTTCATCAAATGAGTTTGTGTGCAGTGACTGGGTTCCACCAAAGACGGCGGCCATGGCCTCAATCGTTGTGCGTACTACGTTGTTGTATGGATCCTGCTCGGTCAATGACCAGCCTGAGGTCTGACAATGGGTTCTCAACACTGTCGACCGCTCTGATTTTGGATTGAACTCGTTGATGATTTCGGTCCACAGAAGCCGCGCGGCACGAAGTTTCGCAATCTCCATGAAAAAGTTCATCCCAATTCCAAAAAAGAACGACAAACGTGGTGCGAACTGGTCGATGTCAAGACCTGCTGATAGTGCCGTCCGGACATATTCTTTGCCATCTGCGAGGGTATATGCAAGCTCGAGCGCAGCATCCGCTCCTGCCTCTTGAAGATGGTACCCAGAGATTGAAATGGTGTTGAATTTCGGCATCTTAGCGGAACAATAACCGATGACATCGCCAATGATGCGCATCGACGGCTCGGGTGGATAGATATAGGTATTGCGCACCATGAACTCTTTCAAGATGTCGTTTTGAATCGTCCCTGACAATTCTTCTTGAGAGACTCCCTGTTCTTCGGCCGCGACAATGTAGCCGGCTAGCACCGGGAGAACTGCACCATTCATGGTCATTGACACAGAGACCTGATCGAGTGGAATGCCTTCAAACAGTATTTTCATGTCTTCGACGGAGTCGATTGCTACACCTGCCTTCCCGACATCACCAGATACGCGAGGATGGTCTGAGTCATACCCCCGGTGTGTCGCAAGGTCAAATGCGACCGATGCGCCCTGGCCGCCTGCAGCAAGAGCTTTCCGATAGAATGCATTCGACTCCTCTGCGGTTGAGAAGCCAGCATATTGCCGAATCGTCCAAGGGCGACCTGCATACATTGTGGCTTTTGGACCTCGCACGAAGGGCGTCATGCCCGGCATGCTGTTCAGATTCTTGAGATGCTGGACGTCGTCCTCGGTATACAGAATCTTCAGCCCAATACCTTCTGGTGTGAACCAGGTCATTTCATCGGGAGTCAATCCCTTGGATTCTTCTGAGACTAATTCTTCCCACCTTTTCCTATCTGTCATACTGGCCTCATAACCCACTCAGTTGTTCGATGGTATGAGTGAGTCTCGATTGTGCAACAGTTTCCTCATCAACGACTTCAGCGAGCTCGTCGGGTTCGATGCGATACAAGGGCTGGCCTTTTTGCACGACAAGACCGTCACCACGTTCAATGAGAACCTCGGTGACAGTTCCTGAAAATTCAGCATATTCCTTGTTGAACATCTTCATAACTTCGATGATATACAAAGGGTCGCCGACATCGAAGTGAGTTCCGACCTCGAGGAAGTGCGGTGCGCCGGGTGTTTCCTGTGCGTAGAACATGCCTCCCGAAACCGCAACGATTTCGTTGGTGGATGCGAGGGGCGGTGGAACTAATATTTTTCTGGAGTGTTCTGTGCTCTCAGGATCTTTCAAACGCTCAGGAATGCTGATCATGAGGTTTTTACTCACACTTAAATCGTCAAAGCCGACTACCAGTGAAGATTTCACAACGATCGCGAGCAAATCGAGACCTAACTGGAATCCTTCGTGTGCGGCCAATACTTCCTGCCAGATGTCTGATTCGATGTCTTTTGGTGCTTGATTTTTTGTGAGTATCTTTTGCCAGGCGCTCCATTTTTTCGATCCAAGTTGTTGTTCAAGATCTTTATAGAAGCTCAGCCCCTGCTCTAGGATGGCTCGATCATGATCCCAGATCACCTCAAGCGCGGGCGCGGCGTCTTCGTAATCCATATTCAGGTAATGATACAAATCTGCCAATACAATGAGGGGGTTGATATTCCATTGGAATTTCTTACCCTCAAAAGACCACTCTGATCGTACCTTTGAAATCCATCCAATCAGCAGATGGGGGTTGTCTATCAAGCGCTTTAATGGGCGAGTTATCAAGGTTCCCTTTCTCGAGAATACATCCTTGTACGATGATTGCTTGGCGAGATATTGGAATCCCGCGTCCAGGTCCAATTTCTTTACTTCCTCGAACAAAAGACCAGTCAGAGTGAGATAGGGTTGAATGAACGCTGTGGTTGACTTCGCGTAGGGATTTTGTGCCAAGAACCAGTGCAGGAGGCCATAATGAAACTCTAAATTTGTCTGCACGTCGTGCCCATCAATCCTCATTTTCCGTAGGACCTCTGCCATCCGCTGGCAGCAAATCAAACGGTCACCGCCGACGGTCAAGACCAGAGCAATATTCGAGTCATATGCGCCGGCCAAGGTGTACTTCATAAACGAACTGGTATCTGGATTTTTGACACAAATCCCCTGATCGTCTCTGATTTCGTTCTCAATGGGTGCCGACCAATACTCAATCACGCCACCGGCATGCGGTGTAAGCCCAGCATTAGTGGCATTTAAACGCGCTTCGATCGAGGCATTCTCGCGATTGATTCGGGTGGGTTTCGGTAGCTTCCGTTTGTGCCAAGCGATAATCGCCATGACTTCTACCAATGAGTTGACGACGAAGGCGTCAGAGGGATCGTCTGGGTTCTCGAAACGAAGGCCGTAGCAGAGTTCGCTGACACGATGCTCGACCTGAATACGGGTATTCATTTCCATAAAGTAATGCCGGTCACCATCAACGATACACTCAAAGGTCGAGACCGAATCAAGGCCAACAGCTGCACCAAATCGGATCGCTTCATCTTCCATGCGCTCGAGGATTTGTAGATCTGACTCGAGTGCACGTTGTTGCGTTGGATTATTTGAGGATTCCGCGATTATGGTTCGTAGGCTTTCGGTTGTTGTAGAAACCTCGAGTAACTTCTGTTCATGCATCTGAAGGGAACAATCACGACCACCCAGGGTGAGACACCAATCGCCGTTACCAATCACCTGAATTTCCTGATGGCGAGTGGCTTCTATGTTCAACTCTATTACGATGTTCTTATTGTCACCGCGACTTGTTGCCTTGACTTCATTTAATATCTCGCGAATTAGTGCAGGTACCTTCGCTGATGCATTTTTGACCTGAGTCTCTTGATCGCCAGCATAATCTAAAGGAGCAGCCACAATCCGCTGGCCTTTTCCACCTCCACCGCCGATGGCTTTAAGCCTGATACGATTGGTTGGTTGTTTATTGAACAATGCTGCCACTTCAATTTCGGCCTGCTTGGCGATTTCATCGACGGTGATGACATCGATCAAGGCCTCATAACTCGCAGTTAGTAATGCTTCCGCTTGTTCGTACTCGGTCGACCCTGTGGGTACATCCAGGTCATGAGCTCGGGCAATAGTTTCAAGGCCACCTTCATTATGCGCCTTTGTTAAAAGTGTGCGCACTGTCAAATCATCAATGCCTGGAACAACAGATACGTTCGAGGTGAGGGCTGCCCGTTTCGCTTCATCCTTCAGACCAGCCTTACGGACAGTGCGCGAACAGGGTCCGATGAATATGAGCCCTGATTCTTCAATTGAGCGTACCAAGCTTTGATCTTCTGCCATAAAGCCGTAGCCCGCAAAAATCGAGTTGTGTCCGTTATCTATAGCGATCTGAATAATTTGCTCGATCCGCTGATCACGCTCCTCCTTAGTTGCACCAGTGTAGTCAGGTACTCGGTGAATCCGCGTCGGATCATTGACCAGTCGTAATTCTGGTGCGAGAGCATTCTGGTAGGTGATAGAATCTTTCTCAGATAATAATATGCCATATTCAGCACCCATCTCCGTGAGGACATCCATGACTTCTTTGCGGATCGGTCCACGGCAGATGATCAGGCAGTCGATGTCCTCGCAGGCATATTGCCTGACCCAGGCAGAGTTCGCTTGAGAGAGGCGACGTTGTTGATGGATCAAGTCTTGGCCCATTAGTGGAACTCCCTCTGGAGAGCGGCCATCGGTTTTGGCTGGTATGCCCTAATGTAATTGAGGAAGTTTTCTCCAAGCGTTTGCCGCAAGTCTTGAGGCATGACGATTTGACTAATTGAGCCTAGGGCGAGGGCCTCTTTTGGATTCATCAATTCGGCTTCGTAACGTTGATCCAGTAGCGTTTCTTGGTTTTTGAGCCAGGCCACGGCGTCAGGATCACGACCCGCGGCGCGACTTTTCGCTTCAAGCCGCAGTGATTTCAATTCATCTTTGTAAACAAACTCCTTCCCAGCCGGACCCATAACAGCGAGACGCGTCGTCGGTAATGCGAATACCATGTCGGCACCAAGTTTGTAGTTGTTGAAAGCGGCATAGGCGCCACCGAACGCATTTCGCATGATTAGCAAGAATCTTGGTACTCGGAGGTCGATAATTGCGTCAAGCATTGCCCTGCCAGCCTGCACAATACCTCGGCTCTCTTGGTTACGACCGGGCAGGAAGCCAGTGGTATCTTCCATAAACAACATCGGGATGTTGTAGAGGTTGCAGAAACGGATGAAACGCGAATTTTTCGACGCAGCATCGATATCAATCTGACCCGAAGAAACAGCTGAATTGTTTGCACAGAAACCAATAACGTGGCCGGCAATTCGTCCAAATGCACAAATGGTGTTACGTGCACGATTTGGTTGGAATTCATAAAAATCACCGTGGTCACAGATTTGTTGGATAATGATGGTCACATCAAGTGGCGTGTTGAAACCGCTCGGTGAGTTAAAGGCACGTTTCAACAGAATATCAACATCCCAAGTCTTGCGAGTGATTGGATCTGAGGTTGGCTGAAATGGTGCCATTTTTTCATTATTCGACGGCAAGAATCGTAGAAGCCGGCGTACTTTGCGGATGGCCTGTACTTCGTCTTCAACAACATAGTCTGTGACACCCGTCTGACTATGGACACTGGGACCACCAAGTTCATCGGGTGTGATGTCTTCGCCGAGAACGTTTTTGATTACCGACGGGCCGGTTAGGCCAAAAAATGTGTCGTTGGGTTGAATGACAAATGAACCCTGACGTGGGAGGTATGATCCGCCCCCTGCGTTGAATCCGAACATACACATGATCGATGGTACGCGACCCGAAATCTCTCGAAACGCTCGAAATGCCTCTGCATAACCATCGAGTCCACCAACACCGGCGGGGACGAAGGCTCCGGCTGAGTCATTTAAACCGACAACGGGGCAGCCGAGTTTGCCTGCGGTAACAAATAATTGTGCGAGTTTAGAGCCATTGGTCGCATCCATTGATCCCGCTCGAACCGTGAAGTCATGTCCATAAATTGCCACATTACGACCACCCACTTTGGCAAGCGCGGTGACCAAACTAGCCCCATCAAGATTAGGCCCCCAGTTTTGAAATAGGATGGTTGGTTCGGAGTCGACTAATAGTGTGATTCGCTCCCAAACCGTCATGCGATTTTTTTGATGTTGGCGTTCAATGGCAGCGAGCGGTGCACCTTTTGGACGTTGTTGGAGTTCCCAGCCTGCTTTTAGCGCTTCCTCATAAATACTCGGTTCTCGAGCGATTTCGCCTGGAATCTCGAATCGCTTTTCTTCGGGTTCGTGAAAAGGATTGGTGAGGCGGGCGCTTTTGGCAGATCCAACCATGGTTCATGATTCCTTATTCGTCTTATACACTTATTTTGTCAATGACTATCATGATGCATCGCACATAACTTGTGCAAAATGACTTTCGTAGAACAGATCATAGCGATAAGTGATGTGGTCCGATATTTCGAGTTCTCTGTGTTCATGTTCGTAATTAAAACTTACTCGATACTGATCCAAACCGGACAGTGGTCTGATGGTTTTTCCATTGCTCTGAGCGTGTAGTCGATACCACAATCGTTCATTCGCACCAATAAAGGTTGCGAGACGAGGATATGGTCGATTCTGAGACCACGTTTCGGGTCATCTTCAAACCCTCGGGAACGGTAGTCAAACCAGCTATAACGGTCCAAGGTATTGGGGTTAACGGATCGCCAACTATCAGTCAGTCCCCAATTTATTAATGCTTCAAACCAACCACGTTCCTCAGGCAAGAACGAACTCTTGCCTGTCCGTAACCAACGCTTTTTGGCATCCTCGGTGATCCCGATATCCTGATCCACTGGTGCTACATTAAAGTCACCCATCACAACAATGTGGTCGGCTGGCGAGTATTCGTTCTTAAGTGTGTTTAGAAGGTCACTATAGAACGTTGCCTTCGCAGGGAATTTCACCGGATGAGCACGCGATTCACCCTGAGGGAAATACCCATTAAATATGGTAACTTCAGTGCCATCAGCGAGCGAATAAACGCCACGGATCATTCGCCGTTGGGCATCCGCTGAGTCAGTTATGTAGCCTCTGGTAATGTTTAATGGTTCAGGCTTTGATGCCAGTGCGACACCGTAATGTCCCTTCTGTCCGTGGGTATCAAAGCGATAGTTTAGGAATTCTAGATCTCTATATGGGAAATGCTCATCTGCAACTTTGACCTCCTGTAACCCAATCACGTCAGGGTTGAGGTGATCTTTGAGGGCCTCGAGTTGATGAATTCGGGCACGAATTCCGTTGATGTTAAAAGAAACGATTTTCATAGGGTCTTTTCTGCTTGTGTTTGGCCGCATACTATCAGACCTAAGGAGAGGCTCAATGCACATCATTTTAATGCGCCATGGTGAGGCGGTTCCATTTGCACCGAATGATGCGGATCGTATATTGACACCAACAGGCAAGTCTCAGGCGATGAATACAGGATCTCAATTGAAGAGAGGTGGTTGGAGTCCAGAGGCCGTCTACTGTTCAACCCTGATCCGGGCACAACAGACGGCGGAATTGGTGATTGATGTGATGCGACTCGATGTGATTGCAAGCACCGTTGAGGGCATGACACCGGAGGATGACTGGGTAGATGCTATGGCCATGATTGAAAACCGTGCGTCGAACAATAGTTTGTTTGTTTTTCACCAGCCGATTTTGACGCAAATTGTTGGTCATCTCACCGAGGGCGATCCACGGTATGTTGGGCACCCACATGCTGTTCCTGCGACTGCCTACATACTTCAACTGGATGCCTTCCTCCCCGGTGTCGCAACCCTGATGGGGTCCTATCAACCCTAATGTCAGAGCCGGTTCGTTTTTATATCTCAGGATTGTCATTCCGGGGGCTTTGTTTCGGCCCGGAGGACGGTCATCGGGTATTGGCGCTCCATGGTTGGCTAGATAATGCCGCATCATTCAGCCGAATCGGACCCTTGTTGGCTGGTTGTCGTGTAGTAGCAATTGATCAGCGTGGACATGGTTTGACCGATCATCTGCGTCGGCCCTATCACATCTGGGATGGAGTGCCGGACGTGATCGGGGTGCTTGAGGCGCTTGGCTGGGATCGGGCGATTCTACTTGGCCATTCGATGGGTGCAGCGGTAGCGACACTGGTCGCGGGCGCTTATCCGGACCGTGTTCAACAGCTCTGGTTACTCGAGGGGCTAGGGCCTTGGACTTATTCAGACGGTGAAGCACCTGATCAGCTAAGGCAGTCCACAGACCGCTTAAAGCAGATGGATGAACGGCAACTTCCCCTTTATGAGTCGATCGACCAAGCTATCGACGCGCGTGTTCGGGGTGGAGTGTTGCCACTGACCCGAGCTGCTGCGGACCCAATAGTCCGTCGTGGGCTTGTCAGGAACTCGGAGGGTTGGACCTGGGCATCGGATAAGTTTTTGACTTTGCCTCCTTTGTTTCGAATGGATGAACAACAAATTCGCGTGTTTATTGAACGCCTTGACATGCCAGTATCGCTGGCCTTGGGTGATGGGGGATTTTTTAGCGATCCCTCATTTTTACCGGCGCGAATCGAACTTTGTCGAGACATAAGGGTGGAAACTTTCGAAGGTGGACACCATCTTCATCTTGAGGGCGCGGAGGAAGCAATCGCGCGATGGTTTTTGGAGAGGCTTTCTTAATAATGAAGATCTGGATTTTATTGGGTTCGATCATGCTGTCGCAGCTGTCTCTTGCTGCTGATGTCCCTGGATCGTCTGACCTTTCCGAAGTTAAAAGACCCTCCGGATCTGAGATCATTCGATACGCTGAGGGGACTCGGTCAGCTATTCGTTTCCCATTAGAGCGCGTTGAGCGGGTCAATAACCGTTTGGTGATTGATGACGAACTTGACATCGAAGGTCATTTAATCGATATCACCTACGAGTTGGGTCCCAGGGAAGATTATGCTATCTACATGAACAAGCTTGAATCCGGCCTACGGCAGACGGGGGCAGAGATATTATTTTCGTGTGAGAGTCGGGGCTGTGGTGTGAGTGGGCTCTGGGCCAACTCGCTATTTAAGGTTCGTGAACTCTATGGTCCGAATGGTAACCAGATCTATTTCGCCGTTAAACTCGCTGGAGGCACCCCACGCTATTTATCGGCTTATGGCATTGAGCGGGGAAACCGTCGCCAGTACGTTCATGTCCGGCTGGTTGCGCCGGGGATCGAGCAGCCGGGATTTCAAGGCGCCCAGATTTTGTTGGCTGATGGACGTGTGATACTACCGGTGTCTTTTGCGGGCAACCGAGTTAGTCCTGAAAGTCGTGCGAAGATTGCTGATATCGCGGCTGATCTGCAATCCTTAAACCCGGAAGATTTTGCTGTGGTGGCCTATCGAGCGGTGACACCGAGTGGAACCCTTAATGATGCCATTGATCAGTCCACAGCGCGGGCAGAGCACGTGCGGGTCTTACTTTCTGACGCTGGGTTACCAATAACTAGCGCTTACGGATTAGGCCCCCTCGTCGCGCCTGAGGGTTTGTCTCCTGACCGCGTGGAGATTGTAAAATTTCGGTAGCCACGTCACCTTAATGATTAGCTTTTCTTATGATAATGACCGGACCCATGGATGACGGAACCTCTAGTCAGGGGGCTCGCGAAATTCTCGATTACTGGTTTACTGAATACGCCCTAGGTGATCTTGCTAAGAAGCAAGAAAAACGCTGGTTTACCGGTGGTCCTGAGATTGATCGAGAAATCGGACAGCGGTTTGGGCACCGTGTTGAACTCGCGCTTGCAGGTGGTCAAAAAGATTGGGAGAGTGAGCCGGGGAGTCGTCTGGCACTTATCATTTTACTTGATCAATTTACGCGTAACATTTTCAGAGGAACCCCGCGCGCTTTTTCCGGGGACCCGCGCGCTGCTAAGTTGGCGAGACGTGGCCAGGTAACGGACATTTTTAGGGAGCTTCCACTGATTCAGAGGGTATTTGCACTAATGCCCTTGGAACATAGCGAGCTTCTCTCGGATCAGGCGTTGTGTGTTGAGGAGATGACTCGCTTGTATGAACTCGCACCAGACGGGGACAAGCCCAGATTTCAGTCATTTGTGGAGTATGCCCGAGAGCATAAGGCGATTATCGAACGTTTTGGTCGATTCCCCCACCGAAACGAGGCACTTTCTCGTGTTTCAACCGAAAATGAACGACGTTTTTTAGTTGGTGCGAAAACTTACGGGCAGAGTAAATCGGTATCATGACAATTAACCTACCCTGTTATTGATAAAATAATTGAAAGGGTGTCAGCCGCGGCAAGTATCCAAAAGATGGGTGATGGCAAATTTGAGATCGAGCTATGTGAGCAGCGGCTTGAGCCCTCGTGAAATCTTAGAAATTATCAGGTGATTCCAATGGGAATCTAACCTCGCCCTCGGGAATCTGCAGAATCAGGGTATTTGTTCCGTGAGAGGAGGCATAACAACAGAGCCGCGGTGTGAGCCAGCTCGCATCTTCTTCCGATAATCTAGGGATAGCTATCCGCATTTCTTTGTGCGAGATCTGCGGTTCGATTGCCACCAACAGGGCTGGGGTGTCAAAACGCAGAGACTCAGCGTCGAGGGGCATCAAAGTTTTTTCATGATTCCCAGTTAACGTCATAGTTCGATGTGGGATGCCAGCATCATCAAAGATGGGTCCTTCAGGCAGAAATCCGTGGCTCGCATAAAAACCCATGGCACTGATTTGTGCCCCCAGAGTTGGCACCTTTCCAGCCTCGCGAATCCTGGTTATTGCGAGTCGCAGAAGTTTGCTACCTACGTTTTTGTGACGGATTTCCTTAACCACCGCCATGCGTCCAATTTTCTTTAGATCGACTATCCGCGCGCAACCGATGGCTGTATTACCGCGCTGCGCGAGAATATGGATTGCATTTTGATCCGCGGGATCCCATTCGTCTAATGGGTCAATTCCTTGCTCTTCAATAAAGACCTGAGTCCGGATCGACTGCAGTGCTTCCTGAGAATCTGCCCAGTTGACTTCACGAATCGTGGTTAGCGCTCGGTACGAGTGATCCTGCTCGAATGAATTCGACAACGACGTCGCACCAGAATTTTTCGAGATTGCGGATGTCACTAGATCGGCAAGTACGAGTATTGGCGAGATTAAGCAGTTCAGAAGGCGTTTGAACACCGATACGTTCTCCGTTGACATAAAGTGTTTGATTGACGTAGGCCATCCGGCACCCAGGGTCTAATTCCCATTGTGTCACTGAATCGATTAGCGGGTCGATCTCTTCACCGAACGCTGCATTTGCTTCCATATCGAGATAGGGTGCGGTGACCCGTGTCGCTAACAGATATTCAAGAACATGCGGTTCATCGAGATACCGAATAATCGTAGCTTTTGCTTCTTGAAGATCGCTCACAAGGATCTCCGCCGGGGCACCGGTGTGTGTTCGTTTTGGATCACTGAAACGTATCCTTTGATTATTTGCATCGATCGTTTCAATTGCCCCCTCAAGAAGTGCACCGGCATCGGGCGCACGAAAACCTATTGAAAGAGTCATGCAGTCGGGATCGAGGCTTACACCATGATGGATGATGTTTGGTGGTAGATAGAGAACGTCCCCCGAATTCGCAGTCCAGCTTGTCAGTGGCTCAGAGCGGTCAACTAAGGCAATCGGTTGGTTGGGAAGCATTGAGGTATGGCCGGTGGCAAGTGGGCCAACTTCCCAGTGCCTCCGTCCATTCAACTGAATTAAGAAAACACTAAATTGGTCATAATGACGTCCGACACTGCCATCAATAGACGCCCAGGAAAGCATACAATCCTCAAACCTCCAGGATGGGATCCATTGTATTGACTTGCGAATCTCATCGTATTCGGGAAATAGGTGCTCAAGCCCATGGATTATTGCGGTCCAGGGCTTCTTAGGTGTCTTGAATGTCTCGAACGGACCATGCGCCAAAGTGAATGTCTCACCTTCAACGCCGGTCAGTAGACGACTGGGTAAGTCAGTTTCTGTGAGAATCTGTGCGAGGGTAGATGGATCAGGAATCAATGCGTCGACTTCGACTGCCTGCTCCAAGATAACCGGCGAAGTTTGCCAGTACTGTGAGAGGATCTGCCCGTCAGAGAGAGACACATCCTTCAATCGCTCTAGGATCATACCGAGCGCGCCTGAGCCTCAGCAGAACCAGTGTAGTTAAGCGGCGTCATATCGAGAAGTGCTTGTTTCGCTTCCTCTGGAATCTCCAGATCGGTAATGAACACGCGCAGTGACCCCTCATCAATTGGCTTACCGCGGGTCAGTTCTTTAAGTTGTTCGTATGGTTTCTCAATACCATAGCGGCGCATGACTGTTTGGACAGCCTCTGCTATTACCTCCCAACGTTTTGCGAGGTCATCAGTAATAACAGCGATATTGATTTCGAGCTTATTGAGGCCCTTTAGCGAGGATTCATAAGCAATCAGTGAGTGGGCGGCGCCGACACCGACATTCCGTAAAACTGTAGAATCGGTCAGATCACGTTGCCAACGCGACACCGGTAGCTTAGTGGCCAGATGTTCGAATACCGCATTAGCCACTCCGAGGTTTCCTTCGGAATTCTCGAAATCGATGGGGTTGACTTTATGTGGCATAGTCGACGAACCTACTTCATCTGCGACTGTTTCCTGTTTAAAATAGTCGAGAGAGATGTAACTCCAAAGGTCTCGATTTAGATCGATCATGATGGTATTGAAGCGCTTCATTGCATCAAAATATTCGGCAATACAGTCATGGGGCTCTATCTGGGTAGTGTAGGGATTACATGTCAGTCCCAAGTTGGTTATCACACCCTCAGCATGTGAAGCCCAGTCAATATCAGGATAGGCCGCGATGTGCGCGTTATAGTTACCCACAGCGCCATTGAGTTTTCCAAGCAGTTGAACGTTGTGAAACTGGATAAGTTGACGCTCGAGTCGGGCGACTACGTTGGCGAATTCTTTACCGGCTGTAGTGGGTGAGGCGCTTTGTCCATGGGTTCGAGACAGCATCGAGTGGGCGGCCCATTCGTGGGCCTTGCTGCGTAGTAAGTCAATAATTTCTTGCATTTTGGGTACAAGGACATCATCCCGCATACGACTTAGCATAAGGCTATAGGACACGTTGTTGATGTCCTCACTTGTACAGGCAAAGTGAACGAACTCAGCAATCGCATGGAGCTCAGGATTTATCGCGAATCTCTCCTTGATGAAGTACTCTATCGCCTTAACATCATGATTGGTTGTCAGCTCAATTTCTTTAACGCGTTGGGCGTCCTTTTCTGAAAACTCAGACGCGATAGCATTGATTTCAGCTATTGCCTGCTGAGATAGGGGGGCGACCTCGTCGATGAGAGGAGTACTTGCAAGCGATTTGATCCAGGCCAGTTCGACCTCGATGCGCGCCCGCATCAAGCCAAACTCACTGACGACTGGTCGAAGGGCGTCAACTTTGGATGAGTAACGTCCGTCTACGGGTGAGATCGCGGTCAGAACAGATACAGTCATGGCTTTCCTATAATTGGATTGATTCTAAGTCTTTGAATATGCGACTTCGCTGAAATAGAAGCGACAGTCTTCCGCCACCAAGCTGTTTGTACAACATTGCGGCGCGGATACCACTCAAAAGAAGTGCCCGTACCTTAGCTGGATTATTACCCTGCTGTAAGTGTCTACCGTGGTTACCCGTTACCATAATACGAAACTTAAGTGTCGAGATGGTCTCCTGATAGGCCGTATTCAAAGTTTCTATTACCGATTCATTTGTCGGGCCAAGTTCTTCTGCTTGACTCATAGCAACTTCTAGATGGCCGCGGAGCTTCTCGAGTAATTTTGGTTGTTTATCCAACTGACGTTCGACTTGCATCAAACTAATGAAGTATCGGATTGTCTCTGGATATTTTCTATTACCGCCCCGGCCGAGCATCTCACGCAGGAGCAGCGAACCAGGTCGGAGGTTATCGATGTCATTACCATACACATCGAGTGGCGTGCTCGGATTAAGATTGAGAGTACTTTGAATCAAGACTTCCAATTCATCATACGGAACGAGGCCGGTGTTCGCTAGGCGATCAACCTGGTGCGCGGCCATTGCGAGGGCACAGAGGGGGTACAGACGGTTTAGATTGCTCAAGCCAGGGCTTCCTCGATCACAGCGCCACCCAGACAAATCTCTCCATCATAGATCACGACGGATTGTCCCGGCGTGACTGCGCGTTCTGGTTTATCGAATAGTATGTGAAGCTTATCACCATCCGTTTCAACTGCGCATGGGGCATCAATTGATCTGTACCGGACCTTGGCAGAATAGAGGCCGGGAAGCTTGGGCGGCTCTCCAATCCAATTGATGTGGCTTGCCAGAAGACCTTTTGCGAAGAGTGTGGGGTGGTCTACTCCCTGAACCACGATCAGGTCATTTGTTTTTAAATTTTTAGCAGCAACAAACCAAGGAGCATCTGGATAATTTTTAATTCCACCAATACCTAGCCCTTGGCGTTGGCCGAGGGTGTAAAACATAAGTCCTTCGTGGCGACCAATAACGTCACCCGAAGCGGTAACGATTTTGCCTGGCTCTGGCTTGACGTAGTTTCTTAAGAAATCACTAAAGCGACGTTCGCCGATGAAGCAGATTCCGGTGGAATCCTTTTTTCGTGCATTAACAAAGCCTTGAACTTCAGCAATCTCACGCACGCTTGTCTTTAAAAGATCACCGACAGGGAATAGTGATGCGTTGACTTGTTCTGCCGCTAATGCCCAGAGGAAATAGCTCTGATCTTTCGTGCGATCGAGCCCACGGTAGAGTGGATTTTTAGCATCAACGCGCCGTACGTAGTGGCCAGTTGCAATCAGATCGGCGCCTAAGATGCGAGCATAGTCGAGAAAAGCGCGGAATTTGATTTCCCGGTTACACAATATGTCGGGGTTTGGCGTTCGGCCGGCGTCGACCTCCGACAAGAAGTTTTCGAAAACGTTCTCCCAGTATTCCGCAGCAAAATTGACTTGATGCAGTTCAATGCTGAGTATGTCTGCGACTTGTTCGGCGTCTTTTAAGTCTTCAATCGCGGTACAGTATTCAGTGCCATCGTCCTCATCCCAATTTTTCATGAACATGCCGCTAACTTCGTAGCCTTGTTTTTTTAGAAGGTATGCGGTGACGGAGGAGTCAACGCCTCCTGACATTCCGACGATAACTTTGCTGTCTCGTTTTTGCATCACGAGATTCTACTCGGTTTGCGTCGATCACTCGATATTCTCCCGGTAGTAAATTATTTAACTCATAATTACCGATAGAGACTCTAATTAGACGAAGTGTTGGAAATCCAACCTCTGCGGTCATCCGTCGAACTTGGCGGTTACGTCCTTCATTGAGGGTCATTTCGATCCAACTGGTTGGGATATTTCTGCGAAAACGTACTGGTGGATTCCGGGCAGGCACTTTGGGTGGTTCAATCAATCGGCACCTTACAGCGCTTGCACGTCCGTCATTTAAGTCAATACCCCTCTGCATAAGTCCACAAGTTATCTGGTCAATCAACCCATCAACCTGGACCCAGTAGGTTTTTTGTTTTCCGTACCGGGGATGCGTCAATTGATTTTGAAGATATCCGTCATCGGTCAATATTAAGAGCCCCTCCGAATCTTTATCTAGACGACCCGCAGGGTATACCCGGGGAATATTGATGTACTTTCTTAGGGTTAACCCTTGGCCCCTAAATTGGCACAAGACTCCGTAGGGCTTGTTGAAAACGATTAACACGATGGCTTTAGCGCAAATCCCTGTAGCTAGGCTTCGTCCACAATTTTATTGAATTGTTGACTTGGCCGCATGATTCTGGACGCTTTCGTGTAGTCGGGTAGGAAATACCCTCCGATATCGACTACGCTACCTTCGTCCTCGTTTAGTTCTTTTAATATCGCTGTTTCGTTTGACTTCAATGCCTCATAGATTGGTTGGAAAAGATTTGCGATGGCGACATTATCCCCTTGCTCACAAAGGGCCTTGGCCCAAAATAAGGCCAAATAGAAGTGGCTCCCGCGGTTATCCGTTTCTGTTACTTTTGGAGAAGGAGACTTACCGAATTCCAGAATACTCTGTGTGGCTGTATTCAAGCATTTCCCTAAGATTGATGCTGCATTGAGGTTCTTAGAAGTAGCAAGATGCTCGAGGGATGCGGCGATGGCGGTGAATTCACCTAGCGAATCCCACCGGAGATGGTTCTCCTTTAGCAGTTGCTCCACGTGTTTTGGGGCCGATCCGCCGGCTCCTGTCTCAAACAATCCACCGCCCTGCATTAACGGAACGATGGATAGCATCTTGGCGCTGGTACCCAACTCTAAAATCGGAAAAAGGTCAGTCAAATAATCTCTCAACACATTACCGGTTATCGATATGGTATCGAGTCCGTTATGGGCTCTTGAAAGCGATAATTTTGTGGCCTCTCGTGGCGAGAGGATTTCTATTTTTGTGTTCTTAAAATCATGTTTACCTATGGTCGTTATGACTTTTTTTATTAGCTCTGAATCGTGTGGTCGGTTCTTGTCAAGCCAAAAGATTGCGGGCAGTTGCGTTAGCCTGGCGCGAGAGATCCCGAGTTCGATCCAATTCTTTATCGCGTCAGCTTGGGTTAGACATAATCGCCATATGTCTCCTGCCTCGACATCATGCTCGGTGATTATCGTACCTTGTTCGTCAAGAAGCTTTATCGATCCAGACCGTGGCGCTACGAAGGTCGTGTTATGAGAACCATATTCCTCGGCTTTCTTGGCCATTAGCCCGATATTTGAAACACTCCCCATGGTTGCTGGATTGAAGGCTCCATTTGCAACACAGAACCTTACAGTTTCATCGTAGACCGCGGCATAAGAGCTGTCGGGTATGACGCATTTGATGTCAGATTCTGATCCATCAGCAGCCCATCCCTTGCCACCATTTCTTATGATTGCAGGCATCGAGGCATCTATGATGACATCGTTGGGGACATGGAGATTGGTAATACCTTTATCCGAATTTACCATGTGCAATTCCGGTTGCTCATCTAGACAGAGCGCTATATCTGAAAGTATCTCTTCTCTCGTATTTTTTGGAAGGGTTTCAATCTTCGCTAGGAGATCTCCGATTCCATCGTTGGGGTTGAAGCCGATATCGGTAAATACTTCTAGATGCTTTGTGAACAGGTCCTCGAAGAACGTCTTGACCGCGTATCCAAAAAGTATGGGGTCAGAAATCTTCATCATCGTCGCTTTGAGGTGTAACGAAAACAGGACGCCACGCTTTTTGGCATCAGCTATTTCCGCTTTGTAAAAATTCTGCAGAGCATTGACATTCACATACGTAGTGTCGACTACTGCTCCAAGATCCAGCGGAATCGAGTTAGTGAGGGTGATCTTTCGGTTATCGGTATCAAAAAAGCATACCGATGCGTTCCCGACAGATTTACCCTCAATCGTTACTGACTTTTCATTATGTCGGAAGTCATTATCACCCATCGTAGCAACATGGGTCAGCGACTCGTTTGACCATCTTCCCATTCTGTGCGGATTTTTTTTTGCAAATTCTTTGACAGCTTCGGGTGCTCTTCTGTCAGAGTTTCCCTCTCGTAATACTGGATTGACCGCACTCCCGAGAACCTTTGCGTATCGTGCGCGTATCTCCGTTTCTTCTTCTGTTAGCGGATGGTTGATAAAATCTGGGATATCGAAACCTTTTCCTTGGAGTTCAGCGATCGCATTTTTTAATTGAGGAACAGAAGCGCTTATGTTGGGCAGTTTGATGATATTGGCTTTACTAGTTCTAGCTAAATTGCCAAGGTAGTTCAGATCATCTGAAACGAATTTGCTTTTGGTCAAGCGATCAGGAAATTGCGCAAGGATTCTTGCTGCCAGTGAGATATCGCGTGTCTGGACAGTGATTCCACACAGGGATAGGAATTTTTTGACAATTGGAAAAAGCGAGTAGCTTGCTAACCTGGGCGCTTCATCGGTCCATGTGAGAGTTATATCGGCTTCCATTTTTTGATCGATCACTGTTTTATCCCTTAAGTGCTTATGCAAGAAAAATATCTGACACACGCCAGTTCGCGAGCCTGACTTGTTTGACAGTCCTGACGGAATTTAATCATTGTCTTGCGGCGCCGCTTATCACATCGAAACGGTACTTTCGAACGTGAGCCTGATAGCGGTGCGACATTAGGTTGGGCAGTATAATGGAATCGATTTAGATTGGGTATGAAGCATCAGGAGCAGATTAGAGTCAGTTACCGGTATTGGAGCGGATGTTCGCTCATCTTCAAAGTGATTTTCATTCAGCCGGTAAGATTTTAAGAGCTAAAAAAGTACTTTTTGCTGTTTCACTAAGACTCTCAGTATTGGTATTAAGTTTTCCAATATGTTTCTCTTTACTAAGGCAGTTTTGTCCCCATACAGATGTTAGGAGTTGAAGGATTTTTGATTCGATGAGTGAACCTGATAACCCAGGCTTCGACCCTGACGAAGAATATGGCGTTGCGGTTGCTAAGCCGGAACAAAAAAAGCCGCCGCTATATAGAGTCATCATGCTTAATGACGATTACACACCGATGGAATTTGTGATCCATGTCCTGGAATTATTCTTCAATATGGATCAGGAGAAGGCGACCCAGATCATGCTGACGGTTCACACCAAAGGGGCTGCAGTATGCGGGCTATACCCGAGAGATATTGCAGAGACAAAGGCGGATCATGTGGTTGAGTATGCGAAAGAAAATCAGCATCCTTTGATGTGTCAAGTCGACGCCGCAGAGGATTGAAAAGGAGAACTGTATGTTGAGCCGCGATCTCGAAGTTACTCTTAACAGTGCGTTCAAACGCGCCAGAGAACTTCGACATGAATACATGACTGTGGAGCATCTCTTGTTGGGTTTGTTGGATAATGCATCTGCTGTTCAGGTACTAAATTCATGTGGCGCTGAGGTATCGAGACTTCGGGAAGAGCTCGAGCAGTTTGTTACACAAACGACTCCAGCATTGCCCGAAGATTCAGAGCGTGATACCCAGCCAACGTTGGGTTTTCAACGCGTTCTTCAACGCGCCGTATTCCATGTGCAGTCCTCTGGGAAACAAGAGGTGACGGGCGCGAACGTACTTGTCGCTATTTTTTCCGAACAAGAATCGCAGGCCGTTTATTTCCTCAAGCAACAACAAATAGCGCGCATTGACGTTGTGAATTATATCAGCCACGGAATAGCAAAACCTGAAGAGCCAGCAACCGAGGCCGATACTGAATCGGGGGCTCAGACTAATCAAACCGCGACTGGCGATGAGCGGGCCTCGAATCTAGAAGGGTATTGCACAAATTTGAATCAGGAGGTTAAGAAGGGGCGCATTGATCCTCTGATTGGTCGTGATGAAGAGCTCGCCCGCGTGGTTCAGACACTTTCACGTCGTCGCAAAAATAACCCGCTTCTCGTGGGTGAGGCAGGTGTTGGTAAGACCGCGATCGCCGAGGGGTTAGCCTACCGAATTGAAGAGAGCCAGGTGCCTGATGTGATTTCTGACGCAGTTGTTTATTCACTTGACCTCGGGTCACTGTTGGCGGGTACCAAGTATCGGGGGGATTTTGAAAAGCGTCTGAAAGCGCTCTTGGCTGAGATCGAAAAAGAGGAGCACGCTATTCTATTTATCGATGAAATTCATACCATCATTGGCGCCGGTGCCGCCTCCGGAGGTGTCATGGATGCCTCAAATATTTTGAAACCGTTATTATCGTCTGGACAGCTTAAGTGCATTGGGTCGACAACATTTCAGGAGTTCCGTGGAATTTTCGAGAAAGACCGTGCTCTAGCACGCCGCTTCCAGAAAGTAGATGTGCTTGAGCCTTCGATAGAAGATACGATCAAAATCTTGAACGGTCTGAAGTCGCGTTTTGAGGAACACCACGAATTGCGGTACACAAAAGCGTCGTTGACATCGGCGGTGGAGTTATCAGCGAAATATATGAGCGACCGGCACCTACCCGATAAAGCAATCGATATAATAGATGAAGCGGGTGCAATGCAGAGATTAATGACTCCGTCCCGTCGTAAGAAAGTGATAGGAGTGACTGAGGTAGAAGCTGTTGTAGCAAACATCGCTCGTATCCCACCAAAACAAATCTCAAAATCCGATACAGAAGTACTTGAGAATCTTGAGCGTGATCTGAAACTTACCGTATTCGGCCAAGATACAGCTATTGAAAGAATGAGTTCCGCCATTAAACTGTCCCGCGCCGGACTAAAACAGGAGGGGAAGCCGGTCGGCTGTTTTCTTTTTGCTGGGCCAACCGGCGTGGGTAAGACCGAAGTCAGTCGTCAGCTGGCAAGAACGCTAGGTATCGAGCTGGTACGTTTCGATATGTCTGAATATATGGAACGCCATACCGTCAGTCGTTTAATTGGCGCGCCTCCGGGTTACGTTGGCTTCGATCAAGGTGGATTATTGACTGAGGCTATCACAAAAAATCCGCATTGCGTGTTGTTGCTTGATGAGGTTGAAAAAGCGCACCCAGACGTTTTCAATTTGCTACTTCAGGTTATGGATCATGGTACGTTAACCGACAACAATGGCCGCAAAGCAGATTTTCGTCATGTTGTGTTGATTATGACGACCAATGCCGGAGCCGAGAGTTTGGCGAAACGTAGTATTGGATTCAGTGATCAAGATCAAACGACGGACGCGATGGAAGCCATCAAACGCTATTTCACTCCAGAATTTAGGAACCGCCTTGACGCGATCGTACAATTCGGTGCACTGAGTGAAGAAGTCATTGAGCAGGTTGTTCATAAGTTCATCGCCGAGTTACAGGCACAGCTTGATGATCGAAAAGTATCGATCGAGCTTGATGATTCTGCAATGCGGTGGTTAGCCAAACGCGGTTATGACAAGACCATGGGGGCGCGACCGATGGCCCGTTTGATTCAGGAATCGATTAAGCGGCCACTTGCCGACGCGATCCTGTTCGGTGATCTAGCGGGCGGGGGAAGTGTATTGGTAACCATCGACAATAAAGACGAACTTTCGTTCGATATGACACCTCGCGAGGTGAAATCGAAAGAAACAGCGTGAAGTTCAATCAGTCCAGCGGCACAGTATCGAAGGAATTCAGCGTGCCCGGAATGTAATACGGCCCTTGGAGAGGTCGTAAGGAGTGAGTTCTACAGTTACCCTGTCGCCTGTTAGGATTCGGATGTAGTGTTTGCGCATCTTCCCGGAAATATGAGCGGTAACAATGTGACCGTTGTCGAGTTCCACTCGGAACATTGTGTTCGGCAACGTATCGACGATCGTGCCTTCCATTTCAATTGAATCTTCTTTCGCCATTTAGCTACCTTCGCGTTATTTGACAGGCGGGATTATGCCCGCTTAATTCGTCCGAATCCACTTACTGTTTATCAACATCTCTATTGGACGGTATTCTGTTTTGTAGACCATTTTTTTGGAGTCACGAATCCAATAGCCTAAATATACATATGGGAGCTCGAGTCCGCGGGCGATTTCGATGAGCTGCAAGACCATCAACCGGCCCAAGCTTCTGCAGTCAAATTGAGGGCTTGGCTCATAAAACGTATAAATTGCCGACAGACCATTGTTGGGGATTTCATCAAACAGTGTTACGGCGATCAACATTTCATCTATGCGCGCTTCGAGAAAAAAAGCATGCTCTCGGTTGGATGCGAGAAATGACTGATACTGCGAAGGGGAGGGCGGATACATATCACCATCAGCATGCCGTGTTTCGATATATCGTTTGTAAAGTAAGTAATGTTCCTCATCAAGGATCGGGGTTCGGGCTGAAAAACTGACATCGTGATTTCGTTTAAGAGTGCGTATTTGTCTTCTTTTGGGGTTGAAGGAATCAACCGGTACGCGAACTGAAATGCATGCTGCGCAATTTGTACACTGTGGTCTGTAGGTGTAGCGACCGGAACGGCGGAAACCTGACTCGGCAAGCTTGACCATGTGAGCCGCACTCAGATCAGTGCTCGGTTCTACAAACACGGTCGTAGCTTCTTCGTCCTCAAGATAGCTACAAGGATGCGGTGCTGTTGCAAAGAACTTTAGTGCTTCAAAACTGCTCATGACGTCAGTATAGTAATCCTTTCGATAAATTCTTTTCGGGTTATTAGGCTAGCACCGAGTGAGTGAAGATGCGATGTTGGTATCTGGCAGTCAATGAGTTCAATTTGATGTAACTCAGCCTCTTGGCAAAGTTTTGCGAGAGCAGCTTTTGAGGCATCAGGAACCAATGAGACCATTGATTCACCGAAAAATACCCGACCTATCTTGACACCGTATAGACCGCCTATGAGCCGGTCATTACTAAAGACTTCAAAAGAACTAGCGGCTCCGTCCTTATGCAGCGCTAGATATGCCTTGATCATCTCATTGGTGATCCATGTTCCTTCATGTTTGGCGCGGGTTGATGCGCAGAGATGAATGAGATCCTGAAAACAGGTGTTCGTTCGGACCTCGAAGGCATATTTTTTGATCGATTGTTTAAGACTCCGCCTGAATCTAAAGGCAGTTGGTTCAAGAATCAGCCGTGGGTCTGGGCTCCACCACAAAATCGGCTCGCCATCTGAGAACCAGGGAAAGATGCCACGTGAGTATGCAATTTTTAGTCGCTCAGGGTTCAGATCGCCCCCCGCACATAATAATCCGTTGGGATCATCGAGTGCCTCGGTAACATCTGGGAAATCCAGGATATCTTCGGGGATCCAGGGTATCAGTGTCTGGACTCGTCGTCGATAAAGCGCTCCGCATCGAGCGCCGCCATGCATCCGAAGCCTGCCGATGTAATTGCCTGACGGTAAATATGATCGGCGACATCGCCCGCTGCAAAAACACCAGGAATGGATGTCTCAGTTGAAAATCCATCTAAGCCTGAGCGGACGATGAGGTAACCATTATTCATATCAAGCTGGCCCGCAAACAGTTCGGTATTTGGCTTATGACCGATTGCTATAAACACACCATGCACGTCGATCTGTTTCTGCGAATCATCTTTCGTGGATTTGATACGCAGCCCTGTTACTCCGGCTTCATCGCCCAATACCTCATCAAGTCGATGATTCCATAAGACTTCGATATTCCCCTTTGCAAACAGTCGATCTTGCAGAATTTTTTCGGCTCTTAAGGTATCACGGCGATGTATCAATTTTACTGATTCAGCGAGGTTGGCGAGGTACAGCGCTTCCTCAACGGCTGTGTTACCGCCACCCACAACGGCGACAGAGCGTCCGCGGTAGAAAAATCCATCACAGGTCGCACACGCAGAGACCCCACGACCTTTAAACGATTCCTCAGAATCGAGCCCCAGATACTGAGCACTCGCCCCGGTAGCAATTATAAGAGCATCACAGCTGTAGTTAGCCTGATCACCAACAAGTTCGAATGGTCTCTGATTGAGGTCGGCGGAGTGTATGTGGTCATTAATAACCTCGGTGTCAAACCGTTCCGCATGCGCTTGCATGTCCATCATCAACTGAGGCCCTTGTAGATCAGCTACGCCCCCAGGCCAGTTTTCGACCTCTGTTGTTGTTGTAAGTTGGCCTCCCACTTGCGTTCCAGTAATCACCACGGGCGAGAGCCCTGCGCGAGCAGCGTAAACAGCTGCTGTCCATCCGGCTGGACCTGAACCAAGAATGATAAGTCGATGATGCACGATTGATCTGTCCTTCTCTGTTAAACTTCGCAGTAGTCTATGAAGGCATATAGATTAAAGGTCATTAGTCCATCCTCCAAGGAGTTCGGTTGAACGAATTGACAGCACAGCCCTGGTACACACGCTTAATCCGCGAAGTCGTCTGGCTTTTGGGTGCAGCGCTGTCGATATTTATTTTTTTAGCGCTAATATCTTTCGATGTGAGAGATCCGGGTTGGTCTTTTCATGGTCCTGTTACTGAAGTACATAACACCATCGGCCCAGTAGGTGCGTTTGTTTCAGACTGGTTATTGTCATGGTTTGGATATGCAGCCTTCGTGATCGCTTGTTTGCCCACTATTATTGTGCGATGGATTGCTCGTGGAACGCACGATGGACGGATCTGGATAGCTAGATTACTCGGATTGACACTCTCACTTCCCGGGTTTTGTATGGTACTTGGCCTGCACCTGGGGTCTAGTTCCTTATGGCTACCAATGGGTATAACCGGTGGAGGTATTCTTGGGGGAGTACTGAATCAGGAACTAGTGGGTGATTTTGGGGTGACCGGTACTGCTTTGGGCGGTCTTCTGTTGAGCCTTATGGGTATTACGGTCGTATTTTCGCTGAAGTGGTCGGATGTGTTGGCCAGTGTCGGTTCCATTACGAGTGAAATCGGGCGATCAGTGGCAGCTATCCTTAGCGGCAAGAGGCAACCTGCTCAGTTGAACATTGAAAGCCAGAGATCGCTCTTGGGGCGTGTACTCGCTCCAATTAATCACGCAATTCTGCCCAAGACAGTCCGCCGAACCTTGACTAAGGTTGCACCGCGTCCGCCCGAAGCTGATGTTGCCCAGATCGAGGCGGAACTTTTGGGGCCTAGAGCAACAGTTGATACTAGTAGTTCTGAGAGGTTGATGCCCAAAATACCCTCGGATGAGGCTATTTTAAATGATGGACCGCGACTGGATTTTGCTAGCCTAGATACCATTACTATTGAGGCCCGCGATCTGAGCCTTGGCCCTGATTCTGTAGTTGACTCGGCGGAGCGGACCATCACGATTTCTCGGTCGAATGAAGCTCAGGCTCTATTGTATGACCGACCGATCTCCGGGTCTGGCCATACAAAACCAAAGTCGAGAAAATCTTCGACGGGTCAGATGATATTGCCGGATTTGTCATTACTTGACCCCGCAGACCCACCATCTGACAAAGGATTTTCTCAGCAAGAGTTAACCCAGATGGGTGAACTCTTGGTACGTCGTCTTGGTGAATTCGGTGTTGAGGCTGAAATTATGGCCATCAATCCGGGCCCCGTGGTGACCCGTTTTGAAATTGATCCGGCGGCAGGTATCAAGGTGTCCCGTATCACCAACCTTGCAAAAGATTTGGCGCGAAGTCTTGCGGTGATAAGTGTCAGGGTTGTGGAAGTGATACCAGGCAAGAGTACTGTCGGTATTGAGATTCCAAATCAATACCGAGAAATGGTTCGTTTGTCTCAGATTCTCGGTAGTGAGGCCTACAAAAAAGATTCATCTGTAGTGTCTTTGGCCCTTGGGCATGATATTTCTGGCCAATCATTGTGCGCCAATCTCGAGAAGATGCCGCACCTCCTAGTGGCAGGTACCACGGGTTCAGGTAAGTCTGTCGGGGTGAATGCTATGTTGCTGTCCATGCTTTACAAGGCGCGCCCTGAGGATCTGCGGTTAATTCTTGTTGATCCAAAGATGCTGGAGTTATCTATCTATGAAGGAATCCCGCACCTACTTGCCCCCGTGGTCACAGATATGAAAGACGCCGCTAACGCGCTTCGCTGGTGTGTTGGTGAGATGGAACGCCGTTATAAATTGATGTCGGCGCTAGGTGTCCGGAATCTTGAAGGCTTTAATCACAAAGTGCGTGAACACGAAGAGCGTGGGGAGCCCCTCGCTGATCCGACC